>UEXL01000818.1_pt1 | contig 13299 bp, 13 predicted proteins | sample 1796671 | NCBI WGS metagenome assembly UEXL01 (sample SAMEA4772471, study PRJEB27181) | metagenome
GATGGAAGCTTTACTGAGTAACGTGGACTGGGCGGAAATCGGCGTCGCCAGCTGGGATACCCCTGGTGATGGTGGGGCTGTCGCTGCTGTTCAGTGTGTTGATCGGCTTGCCGATTGGCGTACTGCTGTTTCTGTTCGGTAAACGCCAGTTGCTGGAGCAGCCGGTGGCGTATGCAGTGCTGTCGTTCGTGGTCAACGTGCTGCGGTCCGTGCCGTTCATCATCCTGCTGATCGTGATGATTCCGTTCACGGTGATGCTGATCGGCACGTCCCTCGGAGTCGCTGGTGCCATCCCGCCGCTGGTGGCCGGTGGTGCCCCGTTCTTTGCGCGACTGGTGGAAACCTCTTTGCGGGAAGTGGATCGCGGCATCATCGAGGCCACCCAGGCCATGGGCGCCAGCATCCGCCAGATCATTTTCGGTGCCCTGCTGCCGGGAAGCGCTGCCGGGCATCATCGCCGGCATTACCGTTACCGCGATCACCCTGGTGTCCTACGCCGCCATGTCCGGCGTCATCGGCGGCGGCGGTCTCGGTGACCTGGCCATTCGTTTCGGTTATCAACGGTTCCAGACCGACGTCATGGTGATTACTGTAGCGTTACTGGTCATTTTTGTTCAGCTGCTGCAAATGGCGGGCGACCGTCTGGTTCTGTATTTCAGCCGGAAGTAGCCCAGGCGTAAGCCGCTGACGGGAAGGTTCTCCCGAAAAACGCCCGTAAATACGTCCCTGTAGGGCTCGGTCGCGCCATCCCTGGCGCTCCACGTTTTCGGGAGAACCTTCCCGTCAGCGGTCCGAACGGTGTGCAGGCCTCTAAAACTGATTGATTCGAGTAACAACAGGAGAACATGCTTATGAACTTCAAGAAAAGCCTGGTGGCACTGGCTGCCACTGCAACCTTCTCTGGCGCAGTCGCCGCCGACAAACTGTCTATCGCCGCTACCCCGGTACCCCATGCGGAGATCCTGGAATTTGTGAAGCCGCAGCTGGCGGAACAGGGTGTCGAGCTGGACGTGAAGGTGTTCACCGATTACATCCAGCCGAACATTCAGGTGGATCAGAAGCGGATGGACGCCAACTTCTTCCAGCACCAGCCCTACCTGGACGAATTCAATGACGGTCGCGGTACTGATCTGGTCACCGTCACCGGTGTGCACGTGGAGCCGTTCGGCGCCTACTCCAGCAAGATCGAATCGCTGGATGACCTGAAAGAAGGTGGCGTTGTGGCCATCCCCAACGATCCCACCAACGGCGGTCGCGCCCTGCTGCTGCTCCAGAAAGCCGGTCTGATCACGCTGGAAGACGAGAGCAAGATCACCGCGACACCCCGTGACATTGCCGACAACCCGAAAGACCTGGACTTCAAGGAGCTGGAAGCTGCGACCCTGCCACGTATTCTGGGGCAGGTGGATGTGGCGCTGATCAACACCAACTACGCTCTGGAAGCGGGCCTGAATCCGTCCGAGGATGCGCTGATCATCGAAGGCTCCGAGTCACCCTACGTGAACATTCTGGTGGCCCGTCCGGACAACAAGGACAGTGAGGCCATGCAGAAGCTGGCGGCCGCGCTGAAGTCCGATGCGGTGAAAGACTTCATCATGGAGAAGTATGAAGGCGCGGTTGTTCCGGCTTTCTGATCTTTGCTGAGTCTGAAAAAAGGCCGGGTTCCGTTGGAATCCGGCCTTTTTTGTGTCCCGCTTGGCCGAAATGACGTTGTGGGTGTCAACCATGTCATAGAGCCCTGCTGTTCATTCGGTGTACAAGTGTCGGCGGATGTAATAACAACAATCGCAAGGAACATGACGATGACACTGACCGCCTCCGTCCGGGCCAGGCCCCGGCTCTCCGCCCTTTTTCTGTTGCTTTCTCTTTGTGCGCTGGCGTCGCCGTCCCAGGCCGGCCTGTTCGGTCTCGGGCAGGATGCCAGGGACACCAATCCGGGTAAGACCCGACCGGTCATCTTCGTTGGCAACAACTGGGAAGGCACCGTTGACGTGATCGATGCCAAGACCTACAGCAAGGTAGGTCGCATCAACGGCATTCCCGACAAGCGCCAACGGATGACGGAGATTCTTTTCAATCCGGTGCGACTGGTGTTTTTCCAGGCCGTTCGCCTGTTTATCGGCGAGGGCAACGACCAGTTCGTGGATGATATGTACAGCACCCCGGACGGCCGCCTGCTGGTGGTGTCCCGCCCCAGCTTTGCCGACGTGGTCGGTATTGAGATTGCCAGCGGCGACATTGCCTGGCGTTTTGAAGTGGATGGCTATCGCTCTGACCATATGGCGCTGTCGCCGGACGGCACCCGGGTGGCGGTATCGGCGTCCACCGGCAATGTGGTGCATGTGCTGGACGTGGAGACCGGTGAGGAAGTCGGCCGTTTCCCGACCGGGAACTCACCCCACGAAAACCTTTATTCCGAGGATGGCAAACGCATCTACCACGCCAGTATCGGCTATGTGTTCACGCCGCTGGATCAGGATCTGATGGAATTCACCAAAGGTGAACGGCTGTTCCAGGTGGTGGACGCGGAGAGCCTTGAAATCCTCAAGCGCTTTGATCTGAAGGACAAACTGGAGGAAGCCGGTTACAGCGATCTGAGCCCGGCCATCCGGCCCATGGCGCACACGCCGGACGAGCGGTTCTTTTACTTCCAGCTGTCGTTTCTCCACGGCTTTATCGAGTACGACATGGAGGAAGACCGTGTGACCCGCCTGGCGGAGCTGCCCAACCTGATTCCCGATGTGCCGCGGGAGGTGTACATCAACGATTCCGCCCACCACGGCATTGCCATGAACGGCCGCGGTGACACCCTGTGCGTGGCCGGAACCATGAGCGACTACGTCGCCATTGTCGATCGCGAGACGTTCAATCATGACATTCTCACCGGCCTGGGCGAGAAGCCCTATTGGGTCACCACCAACGAAGGCGGCGACCGCTGCTACATTTCCTGGAGTGGCACGGATCAGATGTCGGTGATTGATATTGATACCGCCACCGAGATTGTCCGGGTGGACGTCGGCGATCATCCCCAGCGCATCCGTGAGGGCCGGGTACCGCGGGACTGGTAAACAAAAAGGCCGGGCATGCGCCCGGCCTGTTCATTGCCGATAGGATGAATCGCGAGCGGGTGCTCAGTCACCGCTCCAGTTGGCTTTCGGGTCCGGTGTCATCCGCAGATAGGATTTCACTGCCTTGTAGCCTTTCGGGAAACGTTGTTTGATTTCATCCTCATCCTGCAGCGACGGTACGATCACCACATCATCACCACGCTCCCAGTTGCCCGGGGTCGCCACCTTGTGCTCGTCAGTGAGCTGCAGTGAGTCAATCACCCGCAGCACTTCATTGAAGTTACGGCCGGTGCTGGCCGGATAGGTGATGATCAGGCGAATCTTTTTGTTCGGATCAATCACGAACAGAGAGCGCACGGTCAGGGTGTCGTTGGCGTTGGGGTGGATCCTGTCGTACAGATCCGCCACGGTGCGGTCCTGATCGGCGATGATCGGGAAGTTTACCGCGCAGCCCTGGGTTTCGTTGATGTCCTTGATCCAGTCCTTATGGGAATCGACCGGATCGACGCTCAGGGCGATGGCCTTGACGTTGCGCTTGGCAAATTCCTCTTTCAGTTTGGCTGTCAGCCCCAGTTCGGTGGTGCACACGGGAGTGAAGTCAGCCGGGTGCGAGAACAGCACGCCCCAGCCATTACCGAGCCAATCGTGGAAGCGGATGGTGCCTTCGCTGGAATCCTGTTCGAAATCCGGTGCGGTATCTCCAAGACGTAAACTCATAGCGTTCTCTCCTTTGCGTGGTTCAGCATACCTATACGATACTCTTTGGTGACGGATGAGGTGAATACAAGGGGACCTGATTCACCTCATCCGTATTCTCAGCACCGGACGCCCAGGGCTTTTTCCTTCTCGAAGTGCTCGCGGGTAAGTTTGAAGACCACCGGGCTGAGCAGCAGCAATGCGATCAGGTTGGGCAGGGCCATCATGGCGTTGAGGGTATCCGCCACCAGCCAGATAAAGCCCAGGTTGATAGTCGCGCCCACCGGAATGGCCAGAATCCACAAGACCCGATAGGGCACGATGGCCTTCACGCCGAACAGGAACTCCACGCAGCGCTCGCCGTAGAACGACCAGCCCAGAATGGTGGTGAAGGCAAAGATCGCCAGGGCGATGGCGACCACGTAATTGCCAAAGCCGGGCAGGCCACTTTCAAATGCCAGTGAGGTCAGTGCGGCCCCGGTTTCACCGGAGATCCAGGCGCCGGAGGTGATAATCACCAGGCCGGTGATGCTGCACACGATGATGGTATCAATGAAGGTGCCCAGCATCGCCACCATGCCCTGGGTCACCGGGTTTTTGGTCTGCGCCGCGGCGTGGGCAATGGGGGCAGAACCGAGCCCGGCCTCGTTGGAGAAGATACCGCGGGCAACCCCGAAGCGGATCGCCGCCCACACGGCAGCCCCGGCAAAACCCCCTTCGGCGGCCACCGGGCTGAAGGCGTGGGTGAAGACCAGGCCGAAAGCGGCGGGAATCTGGTCGGCGTTAATGGCCAGCGCCACCAGGCCCACCAGCACGTAGGAAATCGCCATCAGCGGCACCAGCGCGCTGGCCACGTGACCGATACGGCGAATGCCGCCAATCAGCACCATGCCGACCAGGACCATCAGAATCACGCCGGTCAGCCAGGTGGGCATGTTGAAGTTGGCCTGCAGTACATCGGCCACGGAGTTGGCTTGCACGGTGTTTCCGATGCCGAAACCGGCAATAGCGGCAAAGATGGCGAACACCACGCCCAGCCAGGCCCATTTCTTGCCCAGGCCATTGCGGATGTAATACATCGGACCGCCGACGTGGGCGCCGCGTTCGTCTACTTCGCGGAAACGCACCGCCAGCACCGCTTCGGAGTACTTGGTGGCCATGCCCACCAATGCCGTCAGCCACATCCAGAACAGGGCGCCGGGACCGCCCAGGAACACCGCGGTGGCGACACCGGCAATGTTACCGGTGCCGACAGTGGCAGACAGCGCGGTCATCAGCGCCTGGAATGGCGGAATTTCACCGTCGCTTTCCGCGCCGGAGGCGGAGCGGCCTTTCCACATCAGCCTGAAGCCGGCGCCAAGCTTGAGGATCGGCATCAGCTTCAGGCCAAGGCTGAGGAAAAGCCCCACGCCGAGGATCATCACCAGCATGGGCGGACCCCAGACCAGTCCGTTTACGGTACCTATAAAGTTTTCAATGGCTTCCATGGGATCTCCCTGAGTTTTGCCAACGTTTGCCAAAGAGTGTGGTGCTCATTCGTTACCCGTATAAGGGTATAACCGATTGAGTTTAGTCAGATATTTTCATCTGTAAACCGTTTGCCGCGGGAATTTGCCGGGGTACGGGGCGTTTCCGTCAAAAGGGTGATTGGATTTGGTGCCGGATGGGGTACTGTTGAGTCTGGTGAGACCGCAGTCCGCATCCATTTGTGTTTTTTGAGGAGCCCCATGCCCCAGACCGCCCATACGCCGGCGCAGCCGGATACCGCAACGCTGAATTCAGCCACGACAGACAGCTTCATTGTCGATGCCAACGGCCTGTCGTTCTGTGTCGAGACTCGTGGCAACCCCCGAGGGCGAGCCGGTGCTTTTCATTATGGGTCTGGGTGCGCAGATGACACTCTGGCCAGAGGCGTTGCTGGACCATTACGCCGACGAGGGCTATTACGTCATCCGTTTCGATAACCGGGACATCGGCCTGTCGTCCCACCTGAAAGACCGCCTGGATGGCCACCCGGTGGCGATGATGGCCCGCTCCCGCGTCGGGTTGCCCATTCCTGCCCCTTACACCCTGCGGGATATGGCCGCGGATGCGGTGGGTGTTCTTGACGCCCTGGGCCTTGGCAGCGCCCATCTGGTGGGCGTGTCCATGGGCGGCATGATCAGCCAGGTGGTGGCGTCGGTGTGGCCGGAGCGGGTGCGCAGCGCAACCCTGATCATGACCTCCACCAACAGCCCGCGTTTGCCCATGCCCCGCTCGAAACTGATCTGGCGGCTGGCCGGCATCGGCGCCAAAGGGCACGATGAGGCCGCGGTGGTAGCCCGCTCCCTGGAGTTCTGGAAAGTGATCCAGAGCCCGGCGTTTCCGCCGGACGAGGAGGATGTGCGGGCCCGGCTGATCCGGGATTATCGCCGCAGTTATCACCCGGCGGGTATCCTGCGGGCAGACCCGCGGCATTCTGGCCACTGGCAGCCTGTCTTCCCTCAGCCGCCGCATCCGGGTTCCGACAGCGATTATCCACGGCGCCGCCGATCCTCTGGTGCGGCCGGTGGCGGCGGAGCAGCTCAAGTATCTGATTCCTCACGCCCGTCTGGAACTGATTGACGGCATGGGCCATGACCTGCCGGCGCCGCTGCTGGCGCGTTTTGCCGACATCGGGCTGTCGGTGGCGCGGGCGCCGACCTGAGGTGGACAGTGTTGCGGGGCAGGCTTTTCACAATTACCCCGTCTTCCCACTCTCATTTCCGGCGCAGTTGCCTATGTTTATAGGACAACGGATCGGTCTTCCGACGGTGTATTGACTGGATAACAGGTGAGGAGAGTTGTCTATGCGCTCATTGAAAGTATCGGATGTCATGTGGAATCACATCGAGCCTGTGCGGTGTGGTACAGCCCTGACGCGGGTGGTGAAAGTGCTGCTGCAGAATCACGTCAGCGGGTTGCCGGTGGTGGATGACCATCGCAAGGTGATTGGCTTCATTTCCGAGCAGGACTGCATCCACGCGCTGCTGGTCAGCAATTACCATTGCGAGGGTGATCCCATCGTGGACGATGTCATGTTCCGCGAGCCGATCACCATTTCGCCGGAAATGGCGATGGTGGACCTGGCCCAGAATCTGGGCGCGGGAAAACCCAAGGTGTTTCCGGTGGTGGATCATGGCCGGCTGATTGGTATAGTGACCCGCACCGCCATACTGGCGGAACTGGCCAGATCCGGCTGTGGCATCGAGCTGCCCAAGTTTGCTGCCGCGGAAGACTGACCTGCGCTGACAACTGACCGAGGACACCATGGAACTGCTATCCACCAACGCCTGTTTCGAGGGTGAACACCGTCGTTACCGCCACACCTCCGCGGCCCTCGGCTGCGACATGGAATTTGCCGTTTTCCTGCCACCGGCCGCCGTTGGCAGTCAGTCATGCAAGGTGCCGGTGCTGTACTGGCTGTCGGGGCTGACCTGTACCGACCAGAACTTCATGCAGAAGGCGGGCGCCCAGAAACGCGCTGCCCGGCTTGGCATGGCCATTGTCTGCCCCGACACCAGTCCCCGGGGACTCGGTTTGCCCGGCGAGGACGACAGCTATGATTTCGGTAGCGGTGCCGGCTTCTACATCAACGCCACCGAGCAGCCCTGGGCACCCCACTACCGGATGTACGATTACGTGACCCGCGAGCTGCCGCAGTTGGTGGAGGCTGAACTGCCGGTGACGGACCAGCGTTCCATCAGCGGTCATTCCATGGGCGGCCACGGAGCCCTGATCTGCGCCCTGAAAAATCCCGGGCATTACGCCTCGGTGTCGGCGTTTGCCCCGATCTCCAATCCGACGGAGTGCCTCTGGGGGCAAAATGCCTTTACCGGTTATCTGGGGGAGGATCGGAGCCGCTGGGAGGAGTGGGACGCCACGTTACTGATTCCGACCGCACGGGAACGGCTGCCGCTGCTGATTGATCAGGGCACGGCGGATCAGTTTCTCGACAGCCAGCTCAATCCCGAAGCGCTCGCGGATGCCTGCGAGAAAGTGCATCACCACATCAACCTGCGGATGCACCGTGGCTACGACCACAGCTACTTCTTCATTGCTTCGTTTATTGATGATCACCTGGATCACCACGGCGCCGCGCTGGGTTTGACGTAAAACGCCTCGGCGCTGTTGGCGTGGTCAGGCAAATCCCCACAGTAGGCTGAAGTCCATGGACGGCATGACTTCAGGTTCTTCCAGAGCCAGAACGCTGTACAGCGGTTCACTGCCGTCGCGCTCGATCGTGCGGCTGTAGCGTTCGCCTCTGGGGTTAAAGATGGCCTGTACAAAGGGCCCGCGGTGCCGCACCGGGCGGCGGGTAACCACACCCACCTCGTCATTGCTCAGGCGCACCAAGGTGCCGGGCGGATAGTCGGTCAGAATGGTCAGCAGGGCCCGGGGAATGGCCGGGCGCAGGATCTGGCCGTCCGCCAGGATGGCGATCAGTTTGCGGGCGTCGGTGGAGTTCATCCGTTCACGGTAGGCGCGCTTGGTGATCATTGCCACATAGCGCTCGGCTAACGCCAGCATCTCGGCTTCCGCGCAGATGTCGGTGCCGCTGAGGCCTTTCGGGTAGCCGGTGCCGTCAGCCTGTTCATGGTGCTGAGCGATGATCTCGAGCAGTGCCTTGTTGCGGATGCCGGCGGCATGCAGTGCCTGCATGCTGCGCTGGGGATGCTTTGCGGATCACCGCGCGCTGCTCGTCGTTGAGAATCATGCGTGAGGCGTTGAGCTGATCCGCCACCGGCACAAGACCGAGGTTGGCGACCAGCGCTGCACTGGTCAGTACGCTGGTGCGGGCTTTGCTGAGGCCGAAGGTCTGGGCGATGGAGTGGCAAAGAATGCCGTAGAACAGAATCTGCTCGTGGATGGTGGGCTCAACCGAATACAGGTGAATCAGCGCCAGGCTGGCATCCGGGGATTCGTCGCAGATGCGCTCGATCATGCGGGTCAGTCCCAGCAACCGCTTGAGGGTATTTTCCTCACCTGTGGTGATGGCCTTCAGCGTGGTTTCCAGGGTTTTCAGGAGTGTCGGGTACTCTGCGAAGGGGTTCAGTTGCCCTGTTTCATCCGTCTCATCTTGGGCGCGCTCAATGACCCGCGGATGGAACAGTCCGCGTTCGAACAGCTGCTCCAGCTGCATGTTGCTCTGAATCACATAGCCCTGGCACAGCAGCACAGTGCCGTCGGCATCATAAACCGTCCACGGCAGGGGTTTTCCCACCACCAGAGCACCGGGGGCGATACGAACAAGAGTCGACACGGATTGTTTCCCAGATTGTTGTTTTTCAGATACCCGATTTTAACTCTGAACCGAGGTTTAACTCCAGGCGAGTGTCTCCACGATATTGCGGTAAAGGCGCACAACGGTAAAGTGATGTCTGGCACCTAATTTTGTTAAATTTGGTAGTGGTGTGACGAACGTTCAGTGCGCTTCGGGTATTCTGGGGTATGTTGTGGTGGGGCCGGACGTATGCAAGGCCCAGCGTGCTGCACCTGAAAAACATACTGAACTGGACGCCGTATGTTCTACCGCCTGAAAACCGATTTCCGGTTATCGATCATTACAATGCTCGGCGCCAGTGCAATTCTGGGAATTACGCCCTTCGCTATCCTGCGGTTTTTGCAGGGCAATGTCATCGCCGGAACTGTGGATACCGGGATCCTTTTCGGTATCGTTGGCGCCCTGGCTTACGCCTGGTTTACCGGCGACACTCGCCGCAGTGACCTGTTCCTGGCCGTACTGTGCTGCAGTGGCGCGGTGATTGTCGGGGCGGTGGTCGGAGAGCCGGGGTTGTTCTGGTTGTACCCGTGTCTGGTGACGTCGTTCTTCCTGACCAGCCCGAAAATCGCTACGTTTATCAATATAGCGGCACTAATGGCACTGATGGTCCATGGGGTGGCGTTCAGTTCCGACCTGCAGATGTGGTCCTTCGCCGCCACCGTGTTTGTGGTCAGTGCCTGTGCCTATGTGTTTGCCTACCGCAACGACGATCAGCGCCGCCGGCTGGAACATCTGGCGACCATTGATCCGCTGACCGGCGTCAAGAACCGTCGCTCCATGGACGAGGAACTGCAACTGGCGGTGTACAGCGCCGACCGCAATCGGACCTCCTACGGATTGGCACTACTGGATATTGATCATTTCAAGCGCATTAACGACACCTATGGCCACGGCGTGGGCGATCAGGTGCTGTCGGAACTGGTGGCGATGATCGAGCAGAACACCCGCAAAACGGACCAGCTGTTCCGCTATGGCGGTGAGGAATTCGTTTTACTGCTGCCCGGTGTCGACCGCACCGGCCTGAGCGCGGTGGTGCACAATCTCCAACAGGTGTTCGCAAGTACATGCACTGCCCCGGTGGGCCAGTCACGGTGTCGTTCGGCGTCGCCAGCCTGAGGCCGGGGGAGTCGGTGGATGCCTGGCTGGCCCGGGCTGATGCTGCGCTGTACCGGGCCAAGGAAAGCGGTCGCGACCGGATTGTGTTTGCCGATCAGGAACGAGGCAAGCTGGACGTTACAGCGGGCGCGTAAAGAAACAGTCTGAGCCCCAGCAGCACACTGGCGGAAGCCAGCCCGCCGGTCAGCCCTACCCAGAACCCCGCCGCCCCCATGGCCGGCACCAGCCAGTCGGTAAAGGTCAGCACATAGCCCAGCGGCAGCCCCACGCCCCAGAATGAGAACAGCATGGTCAGCATCGGGATGGCGGTGTCCTTGTATCCTCGCAAGGCGCTGATGCAGGTGACCTGAATCACGTCGGCTATCTGGAAGAACGCGGCAAACACCAGCAGGCTGATGGTGACCTCCTGAACCGCGGCATCGCTGGTGTAGAGTGCGGCGATCTCCTCGGAAAATACAAACAGCAGGATCGCAAACACCAGCGCCACCGCCGACGCCAGGATCAGCGAGCTGCGGGAGATCAGGCGGGCGGTATCGGGAGCGCCTGCGCCGATCAGGAAACTGACCCGCAGTGTCAGCGCCATGCCAATGCTCAGTGGCAACATGAACAGCAACGACACCACGTTCAGGGCGATCTGGTGGCCGGCAACCACCACCGGCCCCAGTGGCGCCAGGAACAGAGCGATCACCGAAAACAGGCTGGCCTCGACAAAGATGGTGAAGCCGATGGGAATGCCCAGTTTCAGCACGTAGCGAATACCCGCCAGGTCCGGTTTTACCCAGTCGGCCAGCAAATGAAAGTGCTTGTAGACTGCACTGCGGTTGAGATACACCAGCAGCGCAATGGCGGCGGTGCCGTTGGATAATGAGGTGGCCCAGCCGCAGCCCACGCCGCCCATGGCCGGCAGTCCCAGTTTCCCGTAAATGAAAATGTAGTTCAGTGGCAGGTTGATCAGCGTACTCAGTACCGAGAACGCCATGATCACGCGGGTGTGGCCCAGGCCATCGGTGAGCCCCCGCAGCGCCGTCATCAGCAGCATTGCCGGCACCCCCCAGGCGAACGCGTCGAGATAGCCCTGGGTAATGCCGGCGGTGCGCGGTTCCAGATTGAGCAAACTGAGCACCGGTTGCACATGGGTCAGCAGCAGGATCATGATGACCGAGCCGACCGCCGCGATGTAAAGCCCCTGCCAGGTGGCCGGCATGATTTTCTCTGTGGTGCGGGCGCCGTTGTAACCGGAAATAATGGGCTGCAGTGCACCCAGAAGCCCCATGAAAAACAGGAACAACGGCATCCACAGACTGCTGCCGATGCCGACGGCGGCCAGATCTTCTGCGCTGGCATGGCCGGCCATCACGGTATCAATGACGCCGTTGGCCATCTGCGCCACCTGCGCAATGAGAATCGGCCCCCCCAGGATGGCCAGGGTTTTCCACTCGGTGAGCGTGCGCCGTATCAGGGGCTGTCGGGTCGCCGGGAGTGGCTGATGGATATCGTCCATGGGCGAGAGCGGGCCTTGCATCGGGTGAATTGCATGAAAAGGCTGAAAGCCGAAGGCAGGCATCTTACCCCATCGTCGCCTGTGCGGGCATTGCGCTTTTCCAGTACCTCGCGGTGGTCCGTGTTGCCGCGTATCTGCGAACTGGCATCCTCACGCCAGTACTGGCAAAATCCCCGCCCATTGGCTGGCGCGACGTTGCCGGCCCGCCTTTTTCGACACGATTCCTCAGCCCAAACGCACAGGATGAAAACATGACTGACAACAACCCGGCCGCATCTCAGCGCGGCATGTGGTCCTCGCGGCTGGCCTTTATTCTGGCCGCAACTGGCTCCGCTGTAGGCCTTGGCAATATCTGGAAGTTCCCCTATGTGACCGGTGAAAACGGTGGCGGGGCCTTTGTGATGGTGTACCTGCTGTGCATCGCCATTATCGGTATCCCCATCATGATGGCCGAAGTCTTTATCGGCCGGAATGGGCGCCATAACCCGATCGCCAGCTTTCGCCTGGTGGCCGAGCGCAACCTGGCATCACCGGCGTGGCGGGTGTCCGCGATTGTGGGGGTACTGGCCGCGTTTATTATCCTGTCGTTCTATTCGGTGATCGGCGGCTGGGCTGCGGCCTACATCGGGCACGCTGCGACCGGCGACTTTACCGGCCAGAGTGCCGACGCCATCGGCACCATGTTCGGTGATCTGCTGGCCAGCCCCGGTGTGTTGCTGGCTTGGCACACACTGTTCATGGCGCTGATCATTGTGGTGGTGGCCTGCGGTCTCAAATCGGGCCTGGAGCGGGCGGTGAATATCCTGATGCCGGCGCTGTTCGTGCTGCTGCTGATTGCCGTCGGTTACGCGGCCACCACAGACGGCTTTGGCCAGGCGGTGAGCTTTCTGTTCACCCCGGACTTCAGCGCGCTGACCGTTGACGGTGTACTGATTGCCCTGGGCCACGCGTTCTTCACCCTCAGCCTGGGTATGGCCATCATGATGGCGTACGGCTCCTACCTCAGCCGTGATGTGTCCATTGGTCGCACTGCCGTGACCGTCTCCATCATGGATACCGTGGTGGCCCTGCTGGCGGGCCTGGCTATTTTCCCGGTGGTCTTTGCCAACGGCCTGGAGGCCGGTGCCGGCCCGGGTCTGATTTTCCAGACCCTGCCGCTGGCGTTTGGCCAGATGCCCATGGGCAGCCTGTTCGGCACGCTGTTCTTTGTGCTGCTGCTGTTTGCTGCCTGGACCTCCGGCATTTCCCTGTTGGAGCCGGTCGTGGAGTGGGTGGAGGAAAAATTGTCCATGGGGCGCGCTGCCAGCGCTGTTCTGGTGGGCGGTGCCTGCTGGCTGCTGGGTGTGGCTTCGATCCTGTCCCTCAACGAATGGTCCGGGTTCGCGCCGCTGGGCATGTTTGAACGTTTTGCCGGTATGACCATCTTTGATCTGCTGGACTTCTTTACGGCGAACGTCATGCTGCCGCTGTCCGGACTGCTGACCGCAATCTTCGTTGGCTGGTTCGTGGCGAAAGAATCCCTGAAGGTGGATCTGGCACTGGAGGGCGGCAGCTTTACCCTCTGGTACAACCTGATCCGCTATGTGACACCCATTGCGGTGGCCATTGTGTTTGCC
>UEXL01000826.1_pt1 | contig 13257 bp, 18 predicted proteins | sample 1796671 | NCBI WGS metagenome assembly UEXL01 (sample SAMEA4772471, study PRJEB27181) | metagenome
CGCGGACGGACGAGGCTATTGCTGCCGGCAGCGTCGTACTGGTGCTGATCAGCACTTGGCGACTGGACGGGCGAAAAGCACCACACTGGGTCGCCATCAGCGGCAGCGATGAGGAATGCTTTTACATCCATGACCCGGACCCCGGCGAAGATCAGGTCCCCATGGATTGCCAGCACGTGCCAATCACCCGACAGAAATTTGAACAAATGCGGCAGTACGGTCAGGCAAAACTTCGTACTGCGGTGATATTGAGCCGCCTCTGAATAACGCCTTGCCGAGCGTCACAATAAAGCAGTTTCGAATCGCGAAACCTGAAGTTTCCGCTCTTTGAGGTTTAGTTTTTCGATACTCACTTCTCGCAATTCACGATTGCTGTTATCGCTCCTACAGATCGTTCAGACACAAAAAAGCCCGCACGGAGCGGGCTTCCTGTGGCCGAGCCCAAGGCTACATCTTCATCACGTCTTTACCCAGTGCCGCCGCTTTTTCGCTGTTCACCTTGCGGGCATTTTCTTCGCATTCATCGTCGTTGCCGCCGCAAATTCCACAGTCCTGTTTCATGCCCAGCGCCGCCAGGCCACCACAGGAGCCTTTGACCGGCTTATTGGAAAGAATCACGCCCACAGCCATGCCGGCAAAAAGCAGGCCAATGAAAATTACTGCTGCCACAATGGTCATGAACATGTCACTTACCCTCCACAATTGCATCAAAGGCGGGAGTCGATAACTCTTCTACGCCCTTCTCGGTTCTGACAATAAAAAAGACTGCCAGTTCATGGTCTTTGGCGAAAGCCATTCCTGCTTCCGGGCCCAGCACCGTCATGGCGGTGGCCAAGCCATCCGCCATCATTGCCGTTTTGTGCAAAACAGACACTGAAGCCAACTGATGCTCCACCGGGTAACCGGTACGCGGATCAATCGTATGCGAGTATAACCGGCCCTGCGATTCAAAGAAGTTCCGGTAGTCGCCACTAGTGGCGACAGCCATATCCTTGAGGTCCACAACCTGCTCAACCTCGCGGACACCGGGAATGGGCCGTTCTACGGCAACCCGCCAAGGCTGCTTATAGGGTTTCGCACCTTTACCCCGCAATTCACCGCCCACTTCCACCAGGTAGTTATTCACCCCCTGGCTATCAAGCAAACCGGCAATCTTGTCCACCGCAAAGCCCTTTGCAATGGACGACAGATCCACATACACGCCGCCCGGTTGCAGAAGCTGCTGCTCGCTAAGCAGCAATTTTTTCCAGCCTACCCGCTCTCGGGCTTCTTCAACCTCGCTGGACTCTGGCGGCTCAAACCGGTTCGCATCAGGGCCAAAACCCCACAAGTTAACCAGCGGGCCGACGGTAACGTCGTAGGCGCCTCCGGTCTGCTCCGACAAAGAGAACGCGGCCAACAGCACCTTCACCGTATCCGCGGGCAGATTCATCAGTGTCCCCGGTTCGGCATTATTGAAACGACTGAGGTTGGAATCGGGGCGGTAAGTGCTCATCTGAGCGTTCACCTGCTCCAGCACCGCCTCAATATCCGCCTTCAACGCTTCCACGCCTTCATCCGGTGCCCCCGTGTACTTCACACTCCAGGTGGTCCCCATGGTCGGGCCACTGAGAGCAGACAGGCGATTCTTGCTGTCATCACAGGCTGACAACAACACGACGACGGCAAAAGTAACGAGAAAACCAACAGGACGAGACATGCTCATAATCCAGATTTTTGATGCCGCAGGGACCAGCGCGAGCAAAGGCAAAAGTTTCGAGTCACGAGTTTCCAGTCGCGAAAAACAAAACCGACAGCACAAGCCAGGTTTTCGTAACTCGCTCCTCAAAACTCGTCACTTCTTTTCCCTGCAATCATCAGAATACTGATAACAAAACGCCGGCCCGAAGGCCGGCGTTTAGGATCATCCGCCGAAATCATCCAGCAGGATATTTTCCGGTTCGACACCAAGATCTTCGAGCATCTTGATGACTGAGGCGTTCATCATCGGCGGACCACACATGTAGTACTCACAGTCTTCAGGGGCCGGATGGTCCTTCAGATACTGTTCGAACAACACGTTATGGATAAACCGGTGAGGCCGTCCCAGTTGTCTTCGGGCTGCGGATCCGACAAGGCCAGATGCCACTCGAAGTTATCGTTTCGTCCGCAAGCAAATCGTATTCATCGTTGTAAAAACACTCACGTACGCTCCGCGCACCGTACCAGAAGCTGATTTTCGCTTGGAATCCAACCGTTTAAGCTGATCAAAGATATGGCTACGCATGGGAGCCATGCCCGCACCACCACCGATGAAGATCATTTCCGCTTCGGTTTTCTTGGCAAAGAATTCACCGAAGGGCCCGAAAACGGTGATCTTGTCACCCGGTTTCAGGTTGAACACGTAGGAACTCATGATCCCGGGCTGAATATCCTTGGACCCCGGAGGCGGCGTCGCAATCCGGATATTGAACTTCAGGATGCCCTTTTCTTCCGGGTAGTTGGCCATGGAGTAGGCGCGGATCACTTCTTCGTTGTTCTTGGTGTTCAAGTCGAAGAATTTGAAACGCTCCCAGTCACCCGATATTCATCATCAATATCAAAGTCGGAGAACTTCATCAAACGGCGGCGCTTCCAGCTGCACATAACCGCCCGCACGGAAATCCACGTTCTCGCCTTCTGGCAGCTTCAGTGTCAGCTCTTTAATGAAAGTGGCCACGTTGTTGTTGGCAACAACCTCACACTCCCATTTTTTCACACCGAAGAACTCTTCCGGCACCTGGACTTTCATGTCCTGTTTCACGTTAACCTGGCAGCTCAAGCGCCAGCCATCGCGAATTTGCCCTTGGTAAAGTGGCCTTCTTCAGTGGAAGATATCCACCCCGTCGAGTACCTGACAGCGGCACTGCGCACAGGTACCACCACCACCACAGGCGGAGGACAGGAAAATGCCCTGGTCCGCCAGGGTGCCGAGCAGCTTGCCGCCTGCCGGGGCTTCAATGGATTTTTCTGCATCGTCGTTGATAGCAATCTGCACATTGCCAGTTGCCACCAAACGCGAGCGGGCACCCAGGATAATCGCCACCAGCGCCAAAACGATGGCGGTGAACATGACAACACCGAGAATAATCTCAAAACTCATGATTCAACCCCTCGCTTACAGCTGCACGCCGGAAAAGACATAAAGCCCAGCGACATCAACCCACAGTAATGAAGGTGATGCCCAGGCCTTTCAGGCCATCGGGTACGTCACTGTACTTCAGCTTTTCACGGATACCGGCCAACAGTGTAATGGCCAGAGCCCAGCCCACGCCGGCACCTACGCCATACACCACGGACTCACCGAAGTCGTAGTCGCGTTCCACCATGAAGAGAGACGCGCCCAGAATGGCACAGTTCACGGTAATCAGCGGCAGGAAAACACCCAGCGCGTTGTACAGGCTTGGCACATACTTATCCAGGGTCATTTCCAGAATCTGCACAAGCGCCGCAATCACGCCGATGTAGCTCAACAGCCCAAGGAAACGCAGATCCAGGCTAGCCAACTGCTCACTGCCGGTCCAAGCAAGTGCGCCCTCTTTAAGCAAAAACTGCAAAATCAGATGATTCACTGGGACCGTAATCGTAAGCACCACAATAACCGCAATCCCCAAACCAATGGAGGTCTGGATTTTTTTGGAAATCGCAATAAACGTACACATGCCCAAAGAAAGCCAGCGCCATGTTTTCAACAAAGACGGCGCGGACGAACAGGCTCAGATAATGTTCAAACATTACTCGTCTCCGTTAAAACGCGTCGCTGACACGGGTGTTGGGCTTCATCTTGAAGTCGTCTTCTTCCACTTGCTCCGGCTTCCAGGCTCGAATCGCCCAGATAAACAGCCCGATCAGGAAGAAAGCGCTGGGAGGCAGCAGCATCATGCCATTGGTCATGTACCAGCCGCCGTCCGCCACCTTCTTGGGCAGAACCTGGTGCCCGAACAGGCTACCAGCACCCAGCAGTTCACGGATGAAACCCAGCCCCAGCAGGATTGCCGAGTAGCCCAAGCCATTGCCCATACCGTCCAGAAAGGAAGGAATCGGCGGATTCTTCATGGCAAAGGCTTCCGCACGCCCATCACGATACAGTTGGTAATAATCAACCCACGAACACCGACAGCTGCTTGGAAATGCTGTAGGCATACGCTTTAAGAACTGGTCCACCACGATTACCAGCGATGCGATAATGGTCATCTGCACGATGATCCGGATGCTGGAAGGAATATAGTTGCGAATCGAGCTCACGAAAAAGTTCGAGAACGCGGTTACCACAGTCAATGCAATACACATTGTCGCCGTGGTGCTCAGGTTACTGGTCACCGCCAGCGCGGAACAGATACCCAGGATCTGCAGAGCGATGGGGTTATTGTCGAAAATCGGACCTAACAGAATGTCCTTGGTTTTCTCCGCCATTACGCCTCTCCTTCCGGCTGCTCAGGGGCCACGGCACCACTGGCCACCGCGGCTTCACCGTCTTGCATACGCTTTAGATAGGGACCCAAACCGTTTTCGCCTACCCAGAAACGCAGCAAGTTGCTTACGCCTTTGCTGGTCAGGGTGGCGCCGGCCAGACCATCAACCTTGTATTCCGCGTTTGCGGTGTTGCTATCCACGGTGCCTTTGATCACCTGGATTTCCACTTCACCCTGCTCACCGTAAAGCTTCTTGCCTTCCCACAGTGCTTTCCACTTGGGGTTATCCACTTCACCGCCCAGACCCGGGGTTTCACCGTGTTCATAGAAACCCAGCCCGGCCACCGTATTTGCGTCAGGCTCGAGTGCCAGGAAACCATACAGGGTGGACCACAAGCCATAGCCGTGAACCGGCACAATAATCCGGCTCAACGCACCACTATCATCTTTGGCCAAGTACACCTCGGCGACTTTCGCCTGGACTCTTGATACTCGCAATATCGATATCGCCACTCAACGACCGGGACTGGCTGGGATCGTTGGACGCTTTGCGCTGATCATAAGATTCCGGCATTTCTACATACTTGCCGGTGTCGATGTCGACAAACTTGCGCTCAATGGTTTTGAACACTTCTTCCACATCCGTACCTTCCTGATACAAACCTGCTGCTTGGAGGATGTTCATGCGCTTGTCGAGAAGCTGGTTCTTCGCCTGAACCGGGCGCAGGCTCACGGCCGCAGTGGCAACCACTACACCGCATACCACACACACCAGAAAGGCGACCAACAGTGTCTTGCTAACACTTTCGTTATTTCCAGCCATTAGACTTCTCCCCCGGTCCGACGCAGGCGGCGACGTATATTCGCCTGGGTCACAAAGTAATCAATCAATGGGGCACACAGGTTAGCGAACAAAATGGCCAGCATGATGCCCTCCGGGAAAGCCGGGTTAATCACCCGAATCAGCACCGTCATCACACCGATCAGGGCACCGAAGACGTATTTGCCCACATTGGTCATGGAGGCAGATACCGGGTCGGTGGCCATGAAGATCATACCGAAAGCAAAGCCACCCACGGTCAGGTGCCAGTACCAAGGCATAGCGAACATGGTGTTGGTGTCGGAACCGATGCCATTGAACAGTGCAGACATACCCACCATGCCCAGGAACACGCCCAGTACGATGCGCCAGGAGGCGATCTTGGTCATCAGCAACGCCGCGCCGCCAATCAGGATGGCCAGCGTGGAGGTTTCACCGATGGAGCCCTGAATACCGCCCAGGAAGGTGTTCATCCAGGTCAGGCCGGCGGTGGCTGCATTGGCGCCTTCCGTCAGCGCATTGCTGGCCAGGCTGGCGCCAAAGTCCAGGTTACCGGACGCCGCCAAAGACAACGGCGTCGCACCTGAGAAACTGTCTACCGCGGTCCAGATTGCATCACCGGACATTTGTGCCGGGTAGGCAAAGTACAGGAACGCACGGCCAACCAGTGCCGGGTTCAGGAAGTTCTTGCCGGTACCGCCGAACACTTCCTTACCGATGACAACACCGAAGGAAATACCCAGAAACACCTGCCACAGCGGGATCGCCGGGGGCAAAATCAACGTAAACAGGATGCCGGTGACGAAGAAACCTTCGTTCACCTCATGGCCACGCTTCCACGCGAACAAGCCTTCCCAGATAAAGCCACCGATATACACGGTAAGCAAAATCGGGATGTAGTAGACCGCGCCGTGCAGCAGGTTCGCCCACAGGCTACCGGGGTCGAAACCGGTCAACGCCATGACGATATCGCTGCGCCAGCCAGTGATAGCACTGTAGCCAAATTCGCTGATTTGCAGGTTGGCCTGATAACCGGTGTTGTACAGACCGAACAGGATCGCCGGGAAGGTGCAGAACCACACCGTCATCATGATCCGCTTCAGGTCGAGACCATCACGCACGTGGGCCGCGGAACGGGTTACCGAATCCGGGGTGTAGAGCATGGTGTCGAACATTTCGTAGAAGGTGTAATACTTCTCGAACTTGCCGCCCTCATGAAAATGGGGGGCGATTTTATCATCCAGAAAACTTCTCATACCCATGCTCAGCCCTCCGCCTCAATCGTGGTCAGGTTGTCGCGCAGAATCGGACCGTATTCATACTTGCCCGGGCACACGAAGGTACACAGGGACAGGTCTTCTTCCAGCAACTCCAAGGCGCCGAGGGCCGTGGCGCTGTCGGTATCACCTACGATCAGTGCACGCAGCAACTGTGTCGGCAGAATGTCCAGCGGCATCACTTCTTCATAGGCCCCCACCGGCACCATGGCACGCTCGGAGCCGTTGGTGGTGGTGGTGAAATTGAAACGCTTGCCCGGCATCAGCTTGGACAGATAGATATTCATCACCGAGAAACGGTTGGTGCCGGGTGAAATGTAACCCAGCAGCTCACGTTCATGGCCTTCACGCAGGGCCGTCAGCTGGCTGGTGGTGCGGCTCAACCAGGCCACCGGGCCACGGGCGTTGTGACCGTTCAGCACAGAACCGGAGATCAGGCGGTTATCGCCCTCTTTCAGTTCGCCCTGGGCAAAATCGTCCACGCTGGCGCCCACACGGGTGCGCAAAGCACGCGGTGTTTTCGCCTGCGGGCCGGTCAGCGCAACCACACGGGCGGAGCTGATCTTGCCGTCGGTGAACAGGTTGCCGATGGCAATCACGTCCTGATAGCCCACGGACCAGACTGTTTTGCTCAGGCCCACCGGATCCAGGTGGTGAATGTGGGTCCCCACATTGCCCGCCGGATGCTTACCGGCAAACGCTTCTTCACGAACCTGACCACCGGCAAAGCTCGGCAGGTCCGTATTCGGACCACGACACACCCATACCGGACCATCCGTGAGACGGCTCAGCACGGTCAAACCATGGCGAAAAGCCTGCTCACTTTCCTTGATCACCACAGCCGGATCTAGCGCCAAAGGGTTGGTATCAAGAATAGAGACGAAAACTGAATTGGGCGTACTACCCGGTGCCGGCACCTTGCCGAACGGGCGGGTGCGCAGCAGAGTCCACTCACCGGAATCCACCAACTGCTGCTGTACCGCTTCGCGATCAAGAGAGCCTAGCTGGTCGGCACTGTGAGAGGCAAAGGTGACTTCGTCTTCCTGGTCGGCCACTTCAATCACCACGGATTGAAGCACGCGCTTGTGACCGCGATTGATCGCAATCACCTTACCGGCAGCAGGAGCGGTGTATTTCACACCCTCGGTTTTCTTGTCCGTGAAGATCAGCTGGCCTTTCTTGACCACGTCTCCTCGCGGACCTCCATAGTGGGCTTCATGCCCACATAGTCACCGCCGAGCACGGCAACAGAACGAACCTGGTGACCTTCCTCAATCGCCTGGCGCGGTGCACCAGCGATGGGCAGATCAAGGCCCTTCCTGATTTTAATCATAGTTTCTCGCCCACGTTGCGTGTTGCTGAAGTCGAGGCACGCCACCTGATGGCCCGGATAAACCGGGTTTTACAGGAAACGTTCGCAAATTCCGGAATGTGCAATGGATACCGACAAAAACCCGGCGGGCACATTATAAAGTCGTACCTGCCTGTTCGCCAGCACCGTCAGACCCGCCTTTTGTCGCATAGAGCCATTTTGGTGCGACAAAAAAACGAAAAATGCACCGAAAAAAAGCCCGCAGGGCGGGCTTCTTCATCCGGGGTTCAGTCCTTTGGATACGCCGGGAATTCCACCCCGGAGATCTGCTGCAGGATACGCAGAACCTGACAGCTGTAGCCGAACTCGTTGTCGTACCACACATACAGCACGCAGTGGCGGCCATTCACGATGGTCGCTTCCGCGTCAATCACGGAGGCGTGACGGGAGCCGACGAAATCGGTAGATACCGCATCCGGGCTGCTTACGAAATCCACCTGGCGCTGCAACGGAGAATGCAGGCTGACCCAACGCAGGTAATCGTTGAGCTCTTCCAGGGAGTTTCCTTGCCCAGAGTCAGGTTCAGGATCGCCATGGACACGTTCGGGGTAGGAACGCGGATGGAGTTACCGGTCAGCTTGCCGTCCAGATTCGGCAATACCTTGGTGGCAGCAGTGGCCGCACCGGTTTCGGTCAGCACCATGTTCAGCGGTGCAGAACGACCACGACGGGGCCTTTGTGGAAGTTATCCAGCAGGTTCTGGTCGTTGGTGTAGGAGTGCACGGTTTCCACATGCCCGAACTCGATACCGAACTTGTCTTCCAGCGCTTTCAGCGGCGGAACGATGGCATTGGTGGTGCAGCTGGCAGCAGAAATGATCTTGTCGCTGTCTTCGATCAGGTCATTGTTCACGCCGTGAACAATGTTCTTCATGTTGCCCTTGCCCGGCGCAGTCAGCATCACGCGGGAGACACCCTTGCACTGCAGGTGCTGGGACAGGCCTTCTTCATCACGCCATTTGCCGGTGTTATCGATCACCACGGCATTGTTGATGCCGTAATCGGTGTAATCGATGGACGCCGGGTCGCTGGAGTAGATCACCTTGATGAAGTTGCCGTTGGCGATAATGGCGTTCTCTTCTTCATCCACGGCGATGGTGCCGGCGAACGGGCCGTGTACGGAATCACGACGCATCAGGCTGGCGCGCTTCTGCAAGTCACCCTTACCAGATTCACGAACCACAATGGCCTTCAGGCGCAGGCCATCGCCGGAACCGGCTTTTTCGATCAGCAGGCGGGCCAGAATACGGCCGATACGACCGAAACCGTACAACACCACATCGGTACGCTCAGGCATGGCCACCTTGCTGCTCACCGCTTCGGCCAGCTCTTCGCGCACATAGTCTTCAATAGACAGGCCACGATTGTCTTTCTTGTACTCCACCGCCAGTTTACCGATATCAATCCGGCAAGGGCCGAGATCCGACTTCGCCACTTCCTGAAGAATCGGGAAGGTATCGACCACAGACAGCTCGGAATCTTCGACCTGCTTGACGAAACGGTGGCTTTTCAGAATCTGGATAACAGACTTGTTGACCAGGGAACGGCTGTACACGGTCGTGGTAACGTTCTTTTCACGATGCAGGCGGCCGATCATGGGAATCATGGCTTCTGCAATTTCTTCGCGATTCTTCCAGCGTCCGAAATGGTCTTCCAGTTTGCTCACGGAGATGGCCCTCTCAGTTTGGGTTCAGGCGACGGAAAGCGGCATCATTGCCATGCTTCCCATCTCACCTGCGGTGGTGGAGTTCGGGGCGCGCATAATAGCGCCAAAAAGCCACATTATCCACCCGGATTAGCGGAAGATAGCACGCCAAAACCCGCTATCCGGCGCAGACAAAGATAAACACCCGCTACTACAGGAGTATCAGCCGTCCGGCGCCCTGTGCAAGGCGGAGACAACCTGTTTCAGCACCGGCACCACCTCTTCCTCGAACCAGGGCCGCTGGCGCAGCCACAGGCGATTGCGGGGGCTGGGATGGGCAGCGGGAAAAACCCTGGTCCAGCGCCCGGGCAAAATGCCGCACATTGTCTGTGAGTGTTTTGCCGGGCTTCGGCAGGTAATAGCGTTGGGCGTACCGTCCTACCAACAATGTCAGCCGCAGATTGGGCAACTCCGCCAGCAAACGGCCATGCCACTGGGGCGCACATTCCGGTCGCGGCGGCAGGTCCCCACCCTTGCCCCGGCCCGGATAACACAGCCCCATAGGGACGATCGCGACCTGACTCGTCATAGAACGTTTCAGGGCCGATCTGCAGCCAGTCCCGCAACCGCTCACCGGACGGATCATTCCAGGGAATACCGGTTTCATGAACGCGGGTCCCCGGCGCCTGCCCCACAATCAACAGCCGAGCGCCCTCCCCGGCCTGCACCACCGGCCGCGGCCCCAGCGGCAGGTGCGGCTCACACAGCCGGCAAGCACGCACCTCTTCCAGCAGGTCGATCAGCTGTGTCATTCCGCCGGGCTGTCAGAGGGGTGCAGACGCATCAGCCCTTCCTGGGCCACCGACGCCACCAGCGTGCCGTCCTGCCGATAGATAGAACCGAAATTCAGGCCGCGAGAACCGCCCGCGAAGGGACTATCACTGCGATACAGCAGCCATTCATCAATACGGAAGTCATCATGGAACCACATGGCATGGTCGATGCTGGCGCACTGCACATTGGGCTGCCAGAAATTCATCCCGTGGGGCAGCATGGCGGTGCCCATCAGGCCATAGTCGGAGCAGTAGGCCAATAAAGCCCGCTGGATCATCGGGTTGGCATCCACCCGATCTACCACCCTGAACCAAACCTCGCGGACAGGGTCCTGGGGCTCAGAGGAGATGGAATCTTTCGGCGTCACCGGCCGAAACTCCACCGGCCGGTCAGTCAGAAAATCCTTTCGAAACTGCTCTGGCAACCGATCCACCAGCTTCATGCGAATGCCCTCATCATTCTCGAGGCCCTCTGGCCCCGGCACGTCGGGCATAACTGACTGATGGGAAACCCCCTCCTCCGCCACTTGGTAAGACGCCGCCAGAGAAAAGATCGGCCGACCATGCTGGATCGCGTCCACCCGGCGCGTGGTGAAACTCTTGCCATCACGTATCCGGTCAACGTAATAGACGATCGGCACATTAAAGTCGCCGGGGCGCAAAAAATACGCATGCAAGGAGTGCACGGGGCGTGCATCATCCACCGTCTGCGAGGCAGCCAACAACGCCTGCCCAGCCACCAAACCACCAAACACACTGCGCTGCCCATTGGCCTCGCTTTGCCCGCGAAACAAATTATTCTCCAGCTGCTCTAAATCGAACAGATTCATCAGTTCCTGAACCGATGCCTTCATACTCAACCCTCTGTGCAATAAAACCAATGGTCGCATACTACCTGCAACCCGAAAGAATGTTGAGATTGACGGCGCACCAAAAAATAGGCAGGAAGAATCGCGAATAGAACTTGTCTGTTGCACCAGAAGATGCCTAACATTGTCCACAACGACGACAGAAGGACCAACCTTCTGCATCACTGGGGGAAAATTTGATGCTTCAACCACTTCGCTATTGCCTATCGGCAATAGTGCTTCTCTGCGCGTTTGCCACAACCTCCGTTCACGCCGAGGTTCCCTCTCGCCTAGTGATACAGGGCTATCTCACCGATCTCAGCTCCCAACGTCCTCTTCATGGAACCTTTGATGTTGTGGTCACCCTTTATGACATGTCAGGGCGCACCACCGATTACCAAACCAACAGCGGCACCGCCACCGACCTCAGGGTCTCGGCGCCGTTCTATGGACCGAGACACAGACCATCACCGCCGAAGACGGCCGCTATAGCGTGATTCTCGGTGACGATCCCACAACCCATTGCCCAACGATCTGCTCGGCAGCAACCAAGTAGAGCTGGGCCTCGCCATCGACGGCGACAGCGAAATGACGCCGCGGATGGCAGTCACCACCGGTAGCGCCCCTTACGCCTTGCAGGCTCGTGAAGCCGAACAAGTTAATGGCGACATAACCCCCGCACGATCAGCATCGCCGATAACCTTGTGATTAATGAATTCGGCCAATGGGTTGGCTCAGAGAGCGGACTGATTGGCCCGAAGGGCGATACCGGCGACGCAGGCACTGCTGGCACCCCTGGCCCAACCGGGCCGCAAGGCCCCCCCGGTGCTATCGGCCCAATGGGCCCCCAAGGCATGCCTGGCTCCCCAGGCACTCCCGGCATGATGGGCCCCGCAGGCACGATGGGTCCTAGCGGTCCGATGGGCTCCCCAGGCACGATGGGCCCTACTGGCATGACAGGTCCCGCAGGCACCTTCAGCACCAACAATGTTACCCAGAAAGCCTGCAACAGCGCCGCAAGCTGCCAGTGCGATAGCGGCGTGGTGCTTGCCGGTGGCGTTCAATGTGCCAGCAACAGCTACATCACTAACAGCCACCCCAGTGCTGCCAACGCCTGGAATGGCAGCTGCGAAACGTGGCAGACCGGCGCCGCTGCCACACCGGCCACTATCACTATCACTTGCGCGGTCACCAACTGATGGCCCTCACCCGACGGCAATTCATCGCTGCAGGGGGCGCGGCCGGAGTGCTGTTAAGCACGCCTTTGGCCGCTGGCCCCATCGCCACCGGTGTGGAACTGGTCAGTGGCATCCGCGCCATTGCCCTAGGCAATAACCAGCGCCTGCAAGTCAATGACCATGGCCGCCAAGCCCTGTGGCAACGCAGTGGCAACACACTGAACCTGACCTCCAGCGCCTCCTACGACACCCGTATCGTGGCGGCCGCGCTCGACGGCGACAACGTGGTCCTGCTCGATCGCGGCCAGCGCCAGCTACGCTGGTTCCGCCCGGACGGCTCTTCGCCCGGTTGGTCGAGCTGAACAATTTACTGGAACCGGCGGACTTTGTGCTCAGTGGCGAACACGCTATTGTTGCCGACGCACGGCCACCGCCTGGTTACCCAAATCTGCCACACCGGCATTCAACATCGGCTTGAGAGCGATCACCCGCTAAATGGCCCCGCCTCGCTGGCAAAAACCGGCGACCGCATTAGCTTGCTCACTCTCGGTGACCGACGGCTGCATCATTCTCGCTAGCCGGCCACTCGCTGGGCAGCGAAGTCAGCAGCTTGAACATGCCAGCGTGTTGCCGCCGTAAACGACCAGTTGCTGGTCATGGACCGTTGCCAGAAACAACTTTGCTGGGCAGATCGTTCCACCCCGCTACTGACGCTCCCAAACCGGCGCTCAACAGCTGGCTCACTTGAGCTGGCAACCGGGCAGTAACCTGCTGATCAGCGTATGAGGCCACTATGAGCGAACCCTTTATCGCCGAAATCCGCATCTTTGCGGGTAACTTTGCTGTGCGTAACTG
>UEXL01000920.1_pt1 | contig 13239 bp, 11 predicted proteins | sample 1796671 | NCBI WGS metagenome assembly UEXL01 (sample SAMEA4772471, study PRJEB27181) | metagenome
ATTGCTGTCCAGCAAGTCGGTAAAGGCTTGGGGTGTCGATGCCTCCAGATCAAGGGTGAAGAAGAGGGAATTCAACGCTTTCGCGCTTACCAGGGTGCTCGCCGATAGCGGTTTGGGGAATTCTGCACGTAAAGTCAGCCAGTCCACAGCGGTACAGGTATCTTGCTGTTTGTCCGTCAGCACCAACAATCTCGGCTTCCCTGACAGGGAGATCGTGGCCTCCAGAGAAATCGGTGGCTCCACCATCTGGAAGATCGCAGTGTCCACATCCCGCCGCTCCCCATTTTCTTCCACCTGCAGGGCGCAGGCATGGCGAGTCAGATTAAAGCCTGCCGTACCAAACACATCCGAGAAAATGGTCGTCTCACCCGGCTGCAAACTCACTGTTCGTGTATCGCGATGCAGCTCTGCCTGGTTATCCACATCCAGTCGGGTGTTGATCACTGTCAGGTTCTGTATCGCCTCGCTGCTGATGTTTCGGAGCGTGAAATCACAGGTTTGTGGATCACCCTGATACACGCTAGCAGCGCGGGCCCGGACCTCACCTTCCACGGCTCTGATTGAGCTGATGCTGACGGTGAATGCCTGCCTGTCACTGGCCAGCACATCCCCATCATCGTCAGTCAAGGTGCCTACCACTTCATAATTGCCGGCGGTCACACCTTCCAGAGACAGGTTTTCGTAGAGCTGCATAACCTGGCCAACCGCCAGACCGGCCAATACATATTCTTTATTGAGCAACACGTCGCCGCTCTCGTCACTGACAACCAGGCGATAGTTGGCAGGCTGTATCAGTGTGCTACTGCTGCTATTGAGCAGAGTATTCTCAATGACAACCTTGTCACCCAGGTAATAACTGGCTTTATCAGTACCCACACCCACCGTCGCAACGGGGACAGACACATCTCCGCCTTCCCGGATTGAGAAGGGCACCACCTGCGAGTCAAGCCGCTCTCCATTCTGGCTATACAGTTCGGCAATAGCCTGATAATCACCTGCCAGTGTCACCCCACTATTCCAGACCTCGCCCAGCAAACGCTGCTCACCGGACGGCAAAGCTAGCACCGATTTAGTGCCAAGATTTGCAGCCAGTGCGCCGCTACTATCTAGAATGCTATGTTGCACTGAGTAGTCTGCTTCCACCCCGCCGGTATTGGTCACCAGGGAGTCCAAGTTCAGCGCTTCGGTTGGAGCTAACAGGCTATCTGACAGCGTCAGAGTGAGCGATCCTCTGCGTGCGGCCACTTTCTTCTGGGTGAGATTATTGGTGTTATTGCATTCTGCCACTTGGCTCTCGATAGCAGCACGGGCATAAAGAGTGACACCCTGCAGCTGGTCGGGATCAACATCGTCTATTACCGCATTTTTGTGAGCGCCACTTTCAACTCCGCCACTAACAACCAAATCACCAATTTCTGCACCGGTGTCAGGGTGGCCATCAAACAGCGTGATATGGATATCTTCTGAAATGTCGGCAGATCCCGCATTACCGATAACCATGGTAACTGAGGCCAGCTCTCCCACGCCGTTGTCCACGAACTGAAGGGCACCAAGAGTCAAATCAGGAATCTTTGTTTCTTTTGCAACTTTCGAGGAAATACCTTCGATGTATTCCTCATAGCTATCCACCATGAGGACAAAACCACGCTCTCCTCCCGCCGGTTTGGGGAAGACAATACTGCTGAGAAGCGTTTCATTTGCCCCACCACCAACACCAATAGAATTGATGACATCAATACCTGCAGCCCGAGCCCTTTCAGACGCAGCAACGGCAGCTGATTGGCTAGACTGACCATCCGTTGATACATCAATCACCTGCAATGCAGTAGGTGGATTCGCATTACCGATGACCTCTGTCGCCCCATCGATGCAACTATGAATCGACGTCCCGCCTCCGCGTTTTCTGACACCACGAATCGCATCAGCCAAGCTGGTCACGTTATCTTCTTCGATCACTGTCGGATCGATTTCAAGATAATCGCTACTGCTGAATTGCAGTAACGACAACCGCATTGATCCGTCACGGGGAACAATATCCGGGTTCTCGATAGCCTGGGCAGTCCCTTCCAGCTGCAGTTGAAATTCCGAATAACTGACGCTACCGGAAGAGTCAAGGCACAAGGCCAGATCCAGGTAGGGCTTCTGATTACTGGCACACTCACCAGCCGTGCTTTCTGTATTGTTGGTTTCCGATAGCTCGGAAATAGCCTCGCTCGCATCAAGCAGGATATGTAAAGGCGCATCACGGAATGGCAAATCACCCTGAACCGGCACACTGATACGCTGAGTGGTATCTACCTCCAGTATTTCCTCAACGGCGGTTTCACCAAGCACCGGATCATGGTCCGGACTAAACACACCATCACGGTCTGCATCGCTGAACACCCGCACAGAGAAAGGCTGCGTCAGATCAGCATTGCCGCGATTAATAATCACAACATCAAGTTCACCCGACACTTCGAAGGTATCCGGGTCAGACAGCAGATCTCCAGACTGGGTGCTTTGCACTGCAAGATCGGGCAACAAGGCATCGATCCCCGGTTGGCGGAGACGGACTTCACCCAGATCAAGATCACCACCCGTTGCGATGACAACAGGGAACGACAGGGGCTGATAGTCCACTTGTGAAAATTCGAGCGTGTATTCACCCAGAGGCAGACCTTTCACCTCGAAACGTCCGGAGGAATCCGTCATGGCCTCGCCGGCCACTGTCGAAGATGAAACCTTGACCTTAACCAGAACCCCCTGCAACGGATTCTGAGTACGCACATCCACCACCTTGCCGCTGATACTGTTCACCGCACTATCCAGTGGCACCAGCTCCAGCTCCCCAAGGTCATTGATAACACCCGCCTCAACGCGTGCAGTGGCGCCAATGGCACTATAGCCGGAAGCGGTAATGGTAATTTCTACCTCAGCCGCCAAAAGCTCCCTGAGCTGAAAATGCCCATCACTGTCGGTAGTAACTGTTTCCGGTGCAGTACCATCCAGGTAATCGACAGAGACTTGTGCCTCCATAACCCCCCGGCCGGTAATCGCGTCAATGACAACACCCTGGAATCCACCCGGCTGCTGTTGTGGTGCGTCGCCAGTGGGGGCAAGCAGCGGGGAAAACTCCACGCTGGCCCCGTCAGATGCCTCTGCTTCAGCGGATACGCTCTCAAAACCTGCTGCCGACACCCCCAACGTCAGGTTACCTGCAGGCAAGTCCTCCAGACGATATTGACCCTGTGCATCCGTAGTGACCGATTTGGCAACACCCTGCACTTGCGCGCTGACCATTGCACCACTAATCGATGCTCCCTGGTGACTGCTGCTGATGGTGCCAAAAACACTCACCCCCTCCGGCACCGTCGCCTTTAATCCGGGGGAAAACAGCAGGGTTTGGCCGGCCGCCATTTCCGCATTACCGGTTACTGACTCATAGCCTTGCGCTGAAGCGGCAATACTAAGCGGCCCCGCCGGCACCTCACTGAACAGGTAGGAGCCATCAGTCGCCGTGCCAGAGGAAAGGCCCGTGCCGGTCAACGTTACCGTTGCCTGCGCTAACGGAGCCCCGCTATCCCGATCCGTGATGGTGCCGCGGACAATGCCGGTTTGCAGGGGCTCGCCGGTATCCGGATCAGTTTCCCGGATATTAAGCGCCAACATACCAACATCACGTTTGTCACCGGTTTGCAGGACCGTGTTGAGCACCAGGGTGCTGTACCCTCCTTTGCTCATGGAAAGCTGGTAATGGCCTGGCGTCAGTCGATTGGCAAAAAATCCGCCGTCTGCATCGGTGACAAGCTGACGGGATTCAGGCCCGGCAAGAGCAATATCAACGCCTGCAAGAGGCTGGCCGCTCTGGGCATCTACGAGAGTACCGGTAAGGCTTGTTATGTCTGCAGCGGGACGGGATGCCGCTGACAGTACACGCAGGGCCAGAGCCGTAACATACACATCCTGCTCGAAATCCCCACCCGGGTTCTGCCTGTTTTGCAGCGCATCCAGTGCCTGCTGGAGAGAAGTCCGGTCAACTGCCCGCGACACCAGTGCATACAACGCCAATGCCGAGCTTTCAGTATCACCCCAGAGTTGACCCTCTTGCTGGGCCAGCAAGAAATCCTCGGCTACCTGCAGAGGAGAATCCACATCATAGATATGGCGATACTGCCAAAGCGCATGCATAGCCAGAGCCGTAGTCTGGACTCGCCCCACATCGCCAGCCAATGCCCAACTGCCATCATCATTCTGGGCATTAATCAGATACTGTAGAGCATAGGCAGCAGGCTCCTGAGTAATCCCCAACAAGGATAGTGTTTGCAGTGCGTAGGCAGTGCTTAATGGGTCTGGATCATAGCCGGGGAAAGCCCCAAATCCGGAACCGGCTATTTGGCGCTTAAGCAATTCGTCCTGCGCATCACCAAACTCCTGGCCTAGTGCGTAAGCCGTCCGGACACTACGGGACAGGTTCTCCGCACTATGGTCTGCATCGACGCTGGCAAGATAGCTGGTCACACCACTCAAAGCACCGACAAGGCCCTGATCCGCATCAAGCAGATTAATTGTTGCTTCCGTGGTGGACTGAAAGGTGATGGCTTTTGACGCTGACGACTCCAGACTGCCATCGGGCTGCATTTGCCCCACAAGCCACTGTTTTTGCCGCCTCTTCGCCTCCCAACACCTGCACGGGAAGCAATAACAACAGACAGAAAAAAGCTTGTATCCAACCCCAGATACCCGAACGTGACGCAGCCATGCGATCCCCCGCTTGTAACCCTACGCTTCTTTTATAAAATCGAGCGCGCAGACTAACAGCAAGGAACAAGCGTTTATGTAAGCTATCTCTTAGGCGGGAAGTAAGACTTTTACGACAACAAGAGTAGCCATCTTACAAATGAACAATGCTAAAAAGTGAAGCTACTTCGCCCCACTTTTCTGCAGCATGTAGATCACAGTGCTGCGGATTTCTTCGTCGCTACAATCGAAGCAACCACCGCGTGGCGGCATGGAGTTGATGCCATTAATCGCTTCCTGGACCAAGGTATCGAAACCTTCTTCTTCCACCTCATGTGACCAGTAAAGACGATGCTCCTTGCCGACACCGGGAGCGCCCAGCGCACCGGAGCCGTGACAGGTCACACAGTACTGTTCATACAACTGCGCCCCGGCACGAGAAAAAACCGCTTCAGTGGCGGCATTCGTGTTCGGGGCGCTGTCGTCGGAGCAGGCTGTCAGCACAAGCGCTGACAGCACGATTCCGGGTAAGGACCAACGAGGTCTCAGCAAGGTTATTTACTCTTGCTGACCATATATTCGATAGCGTCTTTGATTTCGTCGTCAGAGCAATCCATGCACATGCCTTTCGGGGGCATGGCATTGATGCCATTGATGGCGTTCTTCAGCATGGTAGCTTCGCCTTTGGCGACGTGCGGTGCCCAGGAGGCAGCATCACCCACTTTCGGGGCGCCGGCAGCGCCAGTGCCATGACAGGCGGCACAGGAAGCGTTATACACCTGCTCACCGGAACGGGGGCCGCTGGCCACTTCTTCGGCCGGGGCGGCAGCGCTGCCACATTCGTCGCCTTCCACACACACAGAGCCCACCGGCTTGATACGCTCTTCGATGGCGCGATCACTGAATACAGAGCGCTCGCCCAACGGGTAAGGGAGATTTCCTTGGTGCTCTTGGCAGCCACGCTACCGGCGGCAAACAGGGTAGCGACCAGGACCAGGCTGGCAGTCAGCATCTTTTTCACAATTACACCTCTAATTCTCTGTGGTTCGCCGCGGAAGCCCTTAACGGCCTCTTGTGGGCGCTGCGGCTGGCGATTATACCCGCTCCAGCCGTAGGGACAAAACGCTTGATGTTACGCCAGATACCTAACACCGGATGCCAAAGCGAAAATCCGGCCCGCAGACCGAATGATAGCCCGCTGGGCAGCCCCCGTCAGGCGAGCTCAATCCGCGGCAGCAACAAGGTAAATCGGCTGCCTTCTCTTTCCACACTGTGGACCCGCACCTCCCCGCCATGACGCTCGGTGACGACCTTGACGAAACGCAGCCCATGCCGGCTCCACGGGTGCGAGCGCCACCGCTGGTGTTAGCCCGGCTGAAACGATCGAACAACCGCTCCTGGAATTCCGGCGGGATACCGACCCCGCGATCACGCACCTCACAGCCCACGTGGTTGTCCTGAGCATACAGCTTCACATCCACAGAACTGCCTTCGTGGCTGTATTTCACGGCATTGGTGAGCAGGTTCACCACCAGGCGTTCCAGCAGCTCATTATTGCCCAGCACCCAGACTTCCTGCTCCGGATCGTACTCAAACCGCAAGGTGATATCCCGTTGCTGGGCCTGAATGTGCACCTGATCGATGGCACTTTCTACCACGTCGAGCATGTCCTGCTCGTTCATTTCCACGGATTCTACCGCTTCTACTCGGGCCAGCTGCAGGAATTGCTCGGCGATGTTCAAGTTGCGCTGGGCATAGTGCTGCACATTATCGAGAAAGGCCGGCAAGCCATCGTGGTCGCCGCTCTGGCGCATTTTTTCAGTGAGCGCCAGCACCGACACCATGGGCGAGCGCAGGTCATGGGAAGGAAATCCAGCATTTCGGAACGGGCCCGCATGGCCTGCTTCACGTCGCTGATGTCCTTGAAGGAAATGATCATCATGCGACCGGGATTATCACCGGCATGCACCAGCAGCATGTCCAGATACAGGTCGGTGCCCTGGCGGTTACGGCACTCCACTTGGGTGCGTCCCTCGCCGAGGGTCCGGCAGAGCAATTCATCCCAGTTGTGCTCGCGCAGCTCCAGCTCCCGATCCAGCTCCGTCACCATCGGCTGCCCGGCGTCCAGAGCCCCTATTTCCAGGCCCAACAGGAAGGCAGCCTGGGGGTTCGCATAAACAATGACCCCACAGGCATCAGCAATCACTACCCCTTCGCGAATCTGCGCCAGCGTCACTTGGAAAAAGCGGGTCAGTGCTTCCTGACGCTCCTCTTCCCGGCGCAGCCGTTCGATGTGTTTTTCCAGCACCTCGTAACGCGGCCCCACATTCGGCGCCCGGGTACGAATACGGACCAGCATGGCGCGCACCCAGTAATCGTAAGTATCCGCATGCAGTGCCTGATCCCAGACCAGATCCAGCTCATAGCGGCGGCCATCCTGGCGGAACCGGTATTGGCGGGCCAGCGCCCCTTCCAGGTGGCCGCCGGCAGACTGTCACCACCACGCAGGGGCTTCTCCCCCAAGCAGGCGCCAGGAACGTACCGGCAATACCTGATCCAGCATGCGCCCCATTTGCGCCAGCGAAGATGGCTGGGTCAGACGCTGGTTCAGGTCGCTGTATTCCGACAACCGCTCCATAGCATTACGCATATAAGACAAGGAGTATTCCAGTCGCCGCCAGGTCCACAGCGGGTAAGCCATAATCGCCGCCGCCATGGCCGCGGACGGCGGGAACCACAGCCGCAGGGAGATCAGCGTGGCCATGCTCACCAGCATGCACAGCAGCAGCACGGCAAACACCAGCGGCATACTCCAGCGTGGCAGCACATAGGGCAGCAGCAAGGGCGCCAGCAACGCCAGCATGACGCCCAGCACCAGCGAGCTGGGCATGGACAAGTCACGCACCAGCCGGTCCGCACGCAGGGCATCCAACAGGTTGGCATTGATTTCCACCCCGGCCATTAACTCGCCCTTACTGGCCATGGGGGTGGGCAACATATCGCCCAGCCCAGCGGCGGTGGCACCGATCAATACGATCTTGTCGCGAATCAGTTGTTCGGGAATCAGGTTTTCCAGCAGCTCGACGGCAGAGACCTGAGGGTAACTGTTCGGGCCGCTGACAAAGGGAATATAGCGATGATAACGCCGCACATTGGCCAGCCCGGAAAACTCTTCGCCCTTGTCCGCCGGGAAGACCTGCTCAGACAAAATGCCTTCCTGCACCAGCAGCGTCTGGGTAATGTGAGGCCACCAGGCCTGACCGATTCCCGAGCGCATATACACCGAGCGAGCCACAACCGTCGGCATCCAGATCCAGGTCCACATGGCCCAGCCCGGCGGCGGCGCGGGCAAACGGCGAGTAGGGCAACACTTCAATCAGCTGCCCGCCGGCGCGCAACTGCTCCACATGCACAGGCAGATACACATGGCCATTGGCGGCCATGGACTGCACCAGGGCCAAGTCAGAATCCGGGTTGTTGCGGTCCGGCTCGGACAGAATCAGGTCCATGAGCACCGCCCTTGCGCCCATGTCGGTGAGCCGGTCAATCAATTGGGCATGGACTTTGCGGTCCCATGGCCAGCGACCGATTTCGCGCAGGCTGTACTCGTCGATCCCAACGATAACCACGTCCTGGGACGGCTCATCCGGCAGCGTTTGCAGCAGACTGTCGTAGATATAACGATCCACAAAAGGACAGCGCACCGCTGATCGTCAGCAGCGCACACAGCCCCACCACCAGGCACAACACCGATACATGCTCTGCCAGATAACGACGCTGATCCGGGCTCAGACGATTGCGCATGATTTATAGCGCCAACAGCAAGGCAGCCGCACCCACGAAAGCCCACAAGTCCCAGTGCGATTCTTTTTCCTGCGCGGCGGGTGGCGGCGCAGGCTCAGGCGGCGGTGCAGGGGTCACACTGAATGCTTGCCAGCTTTCCTGGCCTCGCAGGCCGTTCTCGTCCACCGCCCGCACCAGCAACCGGTAATTCCCGGTGGGCAAATCTTTTTGCCAGTGGCCGGTAGACAAAGGCGTTTGGGTCAGCAGCCGGCCAGCTGGCTGGTTATAGAGTTCCAGCAAGTAGGATTGCGCCTTGGCCTGGGTCGGCCATACCGCCACCACGCCGGTATGCGAAGTACTTACGTCCATGGATGGCGCCGGCAACAGTTCCACAGGTTCGATGGGGGGCTCATCCAAACGGGCCAAGGTAGCGTAACCGCCTTCGATCTGGCGATCGGTGCCGCGCGCGCCCACATCCACACGGCCTTCGATCACTTCGTTGCGCGTGGTCTCGGCGCCATCCACCCCCAGGTAATACTCCGTGCCCCGAACCGCCGCCACCGCGCCAGGCGTATAAACCTCGAAGGACGCCTCGTCGCTTTGCCGGGGGCTGACGCTGTTACGGATATTGCCGCGCTGCAAACGCAGCTCGGTGCGTTCACTCTGCTGATCCAGAAAGCGACGATAACGGGTCACCACCAGCAGGCTGACAGGCTTGATATAGACTTCCGACTGATCAGCAAAGCGCAACCGGGCGCTACTTTTCGCGGCAGTTTCCAGGGCGTCACCGAATGCTACCGCATCACCGTTTCTCAGCTGGCGGGGCTCCCCACCTCTGGCCGGATACAGCATCACCTCACCGGTAATGGCATCCACGGTGGCGGGAATGGGTTTTTCCTTCAACCAGCTGATTGGCACCCGCAGGGTATTGCCGGGGCGCAGGGAGTGGGGATTGTCGAGCCCGTTATAGCGGGCCAGTTCGCCCCAACAGGTTTGCGGAGACTGGGCGAACTGTTGACAGACTTTCCAGAGAGAATCGCCAGGGCGCAAGGTGTAATGCCAGTCATCCCCGGCCCAGGCCGTTGATAGCAAGCACAGCAGCATGGCTGTGCTCAACCAGACCCTCATAGATGTGTCCTTATTCTTCTATCGGCTCCAGACGATACCCGTGCTGGTACACCGTTTTGATTCGGTAGCCCCGTTCAGGGCCGAATATGAAGGCTACGTCGAATTCTACTGATATGCACGTCTACAGTGCGTGATTCGATCGGGGTCATGATACCCCAAACCTTCTCCAACAGGTGCGCCCGGCTCATCAGCTTGCCCACATTCTGGAACAGATAGCAGGCCAGCTCGTAATCCTTGTCGGTCAATTTGATCGCGTCTTCATCCAGCAGGATCTGACGACGGGACCGGTCCACGGTCCAGGGCCCCACACTCAGGGCAGTTTCTTCATCCATTTCCGATACCCCTGCCCGGCGCCCGAGAGCGCTAATACGGGCCAGCAATTCCGCTTGCTTGGTCGGTTTCACCATGTAGTCATCCGCCCCCTGGGAGAGTGCGCCGACAATCGATGACTCATCATCACGCTGCGTCGCAAACAACACCGGGGTGCGGTTGCCACTGGCACGTACTTCTTCCAGCACGGCGTAGCCATTCATGTCCGGCACTTCCCAATCGAGCACCAGAATGTCGAAGGTGTCGCGACGTAACAGGGACATGAACTCACGGCCGCTGGCCATGTGAATACAGTTATGGCCGGCCTCTTTGAGCCAGTGAGTGACTAGCTCTGCTTGAGCCATGTCATCTTCGAGATAAGCAATGCGCACGGTTAAACTCCATCTGTAGCAGGCCGACATCTGCCCGCAAAGGGTACCGATCTATCAACGGGTTAGCGGGAAAAGATTGTAAAATGCCCAAGCGGTCGATTCGACACCAAAACCGTGGCCACGTCCAACCTTTACCGGTTTTCTGCCCCTCGGCCGACCCTTTCAGGCCGGCCCACTGGTCAGCTTCAGGCCGATGACACCCACCACAATCAACGCCATAAAAGCCAGCCGCGAGGCATTGGCCGGGTCCTTGAAAAAAACAATCCCCAGCAGCGTAATCCCCACCGCCCCAAGCCCGGTCCAGATTGCATACGCCGTCCCCACAGGGATGCCGCGCATGGCATAAGACAGCATCAGCATGTTCAAACCGGTAAGCACCAGTGAACTGCCAATAGACAACACCCCGGGGTTAATTTGGATCCACTTGAGGCTCATGGCCCAGGCGATTTCTACAATCACGGCCAGCAGCAACACCACCCAATACAGATTCATCCTGTTTTCTCCAACACACTTGCCCGCCACGGTACAGTTACCGGAAGCAGGCACGGGCTCGTCAGGAAAACAGCACTGCCGGAAACCCGCAAAGAGACAGCCTGCTCATATTCAGATACCGGGTGAGGGTCCCGGCGCGCCGATTATAGCTCTACGCCACAGGATGCATCCCATCCATGGACGACAACGCCACAACCCGCTATCATTCGCGCCCGTTGAACCCCAAGTTCTTCAGATTTTGCGCCCGTAGCTCAGCTGGATAGAGCGTTGCCCTCCGGAGGCAAAGGTCAGAGGTTCGAATCCTCTCGGGCGTACCATTTAAAAAAGGGCCTCCCATCTGGGAGGCCCTTTTTTTGTGCCGCCAGACTGCGAGACGGCGAGACAAACCCGCGCCGTTTTATTCCTTCTCACGATAGGCACTGGGCGAGCACCCTTCCCAGCGCCGAAAGGCACGCACGAAACCGCCCGCATCGGTATAGCCCAAATGGGCCGCCAGCTCCTCGATTTTCATGGTGGTGCTGTCAAGGAGTTGCAGGGCCAGCTGGCGGCGCTCTTCTTCGACCAGGTCCCGGTAGCTGGTGCCCTCCTGCTCCAGCTTGCGGCGCAGGCTGCGGGTTGAAAGGGCCAGCTCACTGGCCATGTCGTTAAGGGTCGCCCCAAGGCCCATTTCCCCAGCAGTTTCTGGCGTACCTTACCGGCAAGGCCGCTACTTTCCACGGTGTCCATGCGCTGCTGGCATTGCTGTTCGAGCATGCGGGTGAGCACCGGGTCGTAGCCGGGGAATGGCTGACTGGCACCCGCCCGATTGACCAGAATACGATTGGCGCTGGCATGAATGACGGGCGCCATGCCGCACAGGGTCTCAATGGCTGAGGCAGCAACATCTGGCTTCGGTGAATTCGACTCCCCTGAATTCCACGCCCTGAAAGGTGATTTCCCGTACCAGGTTGAGAGCCGTCGCCATGTCGCGCTCAAGGAGAAACTGGCGCAGGTGCGGCGGGATCGGGTCCGGGTCGAAGATCACACCGAACGCGTCACCGTCCTCGCAAACGGTAATGCGGCAGTAGGCAGTGCTTAGTGGCAGGTAACGCAGCCCCAGAGCGACAGCATCGCGCAGGGTCTTGCAGGTACGCAGGGCAAACCCCCACACACCGAAGGTGGCCAGGTTGTATTGCAGGCCCAGCTCGAAGCCGCCCACGCCCTCTTCCGGCAGCGCCAGCATCAGGTTCTCGATCAGGCGCATTTCCTGGGTCCGGGTCACCAACCCGTCACCACTGGACAATTCGGTTTCCGAGATGCCCGTGCCGAGCAGGCAGGTCTGTTGGTCGATGCCGTTGCGCAGGGCAAAGTTAAGCATGACCTGACTGATGGCCACCGGGTGCAATTTTTCATCTGAGTGCTGCATTGCCCGTTCCGCTGGTTCCGCCCTGTCACCCCCTGGCCACTTCTGCAGGGTGATTGGCCACGGTGGCTATTCTGGTTTTGTCGCTGTCGACGTAGTGTTTACCCTGATGATACCAACAAGAGGCAACACCATGGATGCGGCAGCATTGAACAAGCAGGCCATTGCCTGTGCCAAGCACTATATGGGGAAAACCGCCTGGCCGACAATTTTACTGACGGTGGCCGTGTTGGTCGCCTTTGTTGCCACACTCACGCTGTTTGCCGATGGCACCCTGCCGGCCTGGGGCGCCTATCTACTGGTCGCTGCACTCACCTACATGTCCTACACACCGCTGCACGAGGCCGCCCACGGCAATATTCACGGGCAGAATGACCGCCGCAAATGGCTCAACGATCTGTGCGGGTATCTGGTGGCACCGATCATTGCGATTCCCTATGCCTCCCACCGCATCGAGCATTTTACCCACCACCGCTATACCAACCAGCCGGAGAAGGATCCGGACTTTATTATCAGCGGCATGCAGAAAGGGCCCTGGGCTTATTAGCCGCAGGCCTGCGCTTTCAGTGGGTACAGAATACGTTTTTTGTGCAACACAGCTGGGGCAGCGCGTCGCTGAAGGAAAAGCTGATTTATAGCAGCGAGCTGGCGCTATCCATCGGCTGGCGGTTGCCTTTTGCTCATGGTGGACCAACCGGGCACTGCGGCGGTCATCCTGCTGGGGTACTACACTGGCGGCCTGTTCACGGCCTACTGGTTTGCCTATCGGCCCCATCATCCCTACAAGGTGAATGAGCGTTATCGCAACACCAATAGCCTGATCATGCCGCGCTGGATGAAACCGCTGGAATGGTTCTGGCTGGGCCAGAACCTGCACTCCATCCATCACCTGTTTCCGCGTGTACCCTTCTATAAATACCACGCATTGCACCGGGATATTGAGCCTATTCTGCAGGCTCAGGGCACCCCGATTATCGGTATTTTTTCCCGTAAGCCCGTAGCCGACAAGGCCGC
>UEXL01000601.1_pt1 | contig 13173 bp, 20 predicted proteins | sample 1796671 | NCBI WGS metagenome assembly UEXL01 (sample SAMEA4772471, study PRJEB27181) | metagenome
CGGCGTCTGCTTGGGTGTTTAACCTAGCGCGGGGATCGGGCTTGCTCCTCGGGCTTTATAGAAATTGTTCGGGACTGGATGATCGTCGGGGTTCTTCGGGGTCTTCGGGGTCGGGTTTCGGGGTTAGTATAGTCTTTTCTCCGATTATCGGGGTTTCGGGGTGATCGGGACTCCAGTACCCGTATAATTGTTCGGGAACTGGGCTGCGCCTCCCAGGGCAGCTGCAGCCTCTTCGGGGTTTAATCAGTACAATTGTTCGGGATCGGGCTTGACTGGGCTGCATAAGCCAGGGAATCATGAGCTGTCCCAGGTAGAAAGTTGTTCCTCCCTTGCTTTTTACCTGGGCGCAGCACCGGGGGAGGCCGGGCATAACCAGTACAATTGTTCGTTAATCGCCTCCTTTGCTGCAGCCCCCAGTTTCCTGGTCAAGTCTCAAAAAAAATAAAAAAAGTGCATTTCATCCCTTGCATGTTGTGCAGTGATTGCTTATATTAATATCACTAACAACGAATGGAGGCACAAAGTGGCTGAGAAATTAGTAGACACACAAAATGAATTGTTTCAGCAATGTAGACATATTGCAGATCAAATTGAATCTGGCGAATATGAGTCTAGTGATGAGGAAGAGAAAGGCGCTTTTGATTATCTCTCTGACGCACTTGACATTGAATACACAGTTGACAGCAAAGGTGAGTATTTAGGTGCAAGAGTTCTAGTAGCTTTTGGAGGTCCAAATATTTGGATTAATACAAGATACAAAACTGTTGAGGGTTATTGGTGGTCTGATAGAGCAGAGGCTAATTATCACAATGACGAACTAGGTTTAGATGACGCATTAAAAGAATTATGGAATATGCGTTAAGGGGGGAGCAATGATTTATTTTGCATATGGGTCAAATTTAAACAAACGACAGATGAGCATGCGGTGTCCCAAGGCAAAAGCCTTGGGCGCTGGCTATCTCACAGGGTGGCGGTTGGTCTTTCGGGGCGTGGCTGACATTGAAGAGAACCACACAGATCCAACAGTAATGTTGCCAGTCGGGTTCTGGGAGATTACAGACGACTGTTTGCAAGCGTTGGATTTCTATGAGGGCTATCCTCGGCTTTATCGGAGAGTCAACATCAACGGGATGATGACCTACCGCATGAACAGTTCGGGGTATTCAGCACCTCATGAGTCCTATTTCAACGCAATCCGTCAGGGGTATCATGACTTCGGGCTTGACGAGTCGGAGTTATACCATGCTCAAGATTGGGCGGACGAGCTGGAGGAGGCTATGTAATGCAAATTGTTCGGGTTGAATCGAGGGCTGCAGCCGTGCGCTGCGGCCCATTTTTTTTGCCCGGGCCGTCCGGGTACTGGGAAAAACCCGTACAATTGTTCGTATACTGGGTACTGGCGCTGCAGCCCAGTTCGTCTTCAGCTCGTGAAAAAAAAGTATCAAATAGTTCTTTTTGTTGTTGATTCTTGTGCAGTGATTGCTTACTCTATATATACAAGGTAGGGGAAGCGATGACCGCCGACCAGACATGCGAACAGCACCTCTACCTTGTACTAACAACCTTTGGAGGGTGAAGTGAAACACAATGTTAAAAAAGATATTTTAGCTGGCAAATCTACTGATTTCATCGTTAGCAAATATCTATCAAAAGAAACAAGCAAAGACGATGTTTTGAAAATAGTGCGTATGATTAAGTATATGCACTACAAAACAACAGGTGAAAAATTGTAGAAATATGTGGAGATTAAGATGACTGAGCAGGAAACTAAAAACAACTTGTCAATTATCTGGGATGCGTTGCATGATTATAGAGAGAATTGTATTCCACAGTATAACGACAATGATTTTACAAAAGATGAAGTAACGTATGACGAGCAGTGGGATGAGATTTGTGGAGCAATGGCAAATATCACAGAGCAACTCGGTTTAGATAGTGGAGCTGACAATGATGTTTGAAGAATGGATTGATGAATTACAAACTAGATTTATCTTTAATATCCGTAACGATAAATCACTCATGGAAAAATTGCGTAAGTTGTGGGAGAAAAACAATGCGTAGATTTTGTAACTTTATGACGGGAGTTTGCTTTCTCGGTGTGGTTATGTTGGCGGCAATCGAGCCGCATGACACGACAGCGTTCTATATCCACGCGGGGATGATTACAATCATGACTCTCGGGATGGCTTTCTTCGCAATCACAGCTCGCAGCATTCAAGATTAACCAGAACAATTTTTCCAACTGCCCGGCTTCGGCCGGGTTTTTTTTCGCCCAGTCCCGGTGACTGGCGTACAATTGTTCGGGTTATCGCCAGTCCGGGGAGGAACTGGGCAGCGCAGCGCCCAGGTGAATCGGGGAATTGTTCGGGTTCGGGATCGGGATTCGGGGCAGCAGCTGCAGCTCGGGTCTGGGATTCGGGTTCGGGGTCGGGCTTTCCCAGTAAAAAACCCGTACAATTGTTCGTAATTGGCTGCCCAGGCCCTGGCCCGGCGCCCGGATTTTTTCAACAAAAACGCTGCTTTTCTGCCAAAAAACGCACAATTGCACTTGAATTATGTGCAATGAGTGCTTATTTTAATAGGACAACGACGAAACAAATGGAGATTAAGACAATGACAACGATTTTTAGAAGTGACGTATATCCTACATTTGGTCATGAGGCGGAATGCGCTAATGGTGGCGCATCTCGCAATTGGTCAATTAGCAGATGGCAGGATGAATTGAACGATGCTGGCTATAATTGGGTAAACGCAATTCATGATGGCACCTGTGAAGTAGACGTTGAGTTTATCATTCCGCCTTTCCCATTATGTGATGCCGCAAAAAGTGACATTGCCGAATTGTTCGCGTGGATTGAAAGCAAAGGCGCGATAGTTGGCCGTCATAAACTAGGCGGCCATGTTCATATGGGAAATCGCCTAGTACATACCAATATAAGCAAGTCTGATTTTTGGCGTGCATCAAGGCCGAATACGCAACGCATAGACGCTATTATAATCCATCAGCATCCATGACGGCACCATTGCCATTGGCATTGGTAAAAGACGTTGTTTGCCGCTATGCCGAGCATAGACAAGATATTGATAGCATTCTTCCGCAATCACGCCGCAATGGGCGCAACACTATGATACAGAATATAGATCATGTTGCGCCCAATGGGCGCGACTATTCCGCTTTTATGCAGGCTGAAAATGCTAGTCGTATGAGTAATATATTAGGCGGTAAATTTCGCGTTGTTAATCTTGAAACATGGTCACGACTAAACACTATTGAATTTCGCCAGCATCAATCAACATTGGACGCCCAAAAACTTTTTGGATGGTGCCGCCTTATTGCTAATATGTTTCAGCATTCCGACTGGCATAGAATGGATTATAACGCACCATCATCAATAATAGTTGATACGCCAGAAAATCCATTCAGGCGTGGGTCACGCATTGGCGTTTTATATACAGCCATGCGCGTTGATGGTGGCGCGACTACTCGCGATCTAATGAATGCAACCGGATGGTCAGCGGATACAATACGCGCTCGCGTTTCCGAAATACGCAATCGTGACGACATAGGACAAGGCGGTGTGTTATGCCATACGCAACAGGCATACGGCAATTCATACGGCGATAGCCAAGGCAATCATGATCTCAATGGTTATGAAGTTGTCCGCACAATTGAAACACAAGTGGCAGGTGGAGTAGGTTTAATGCCAGAAAACAGGCGCGGTATGACAAGCATATGGGCGGGTTTATCAGATGAATTGTTTGAATACTTTAATGCAAGGCGCGAACAATTACGATAAACCCACACAAAAACAAACTAGGCTGGCATCTGCCAGCCTATTTTTTTGCGTACAATTTGACTAGGTACCCTAGCAGCCGAGACTGGCGCGAAAATCGGGACACGGGTATGTATGGTACCCCTCCGCAAAAAAAACTTGACAGCGCGACACGCTGCGCCAAGTTCCCCACAAACAACCCCCAGTAAAAATAACAACCACTACCCCAAAAAATTTTATATAAAAATCATTGACAGTTTAAGCAACCATTGCCATATTATATGTACTGACAAAAAGGAGAGATAAAATGAAACAATACAGACTTAAAATTGGTGGTGATCCGATTGATTTCTTCGCGGAGAACCCAGAGGGCTTCTTGGATGCTTGGCGTTCTGTCAATCTTCGAGCCAGCTCTGACGACAAGGAATGGCTAAGACAGGCTGCGATGTCTGCATGCGACTGGGCAGGTGGTCCTATTCGTTACGACAATGCAACTGTGTTTGCACAGGACATGATGAGCAAGGGCATGCTGGAGGAGATAGGGTAATGCAGAAATCTATGACATCTTACAGCATGATGAAGGGCAAGGAGTTGTCGAACATGCGGTCTAAGATAGGCAAGAGCCAAGAGGCTTTTGCAGATGCTTTGGGCGTAAGTTTGCGTATGTACAGCTATTACGAGTGTGACAGGAAGCCCGTACCGAAGACAGTTGAGTTTTCTGCTCGTTACATTTTGTCAAAAAAGGATGGTGAGATGCCCACTTCTGGACTGTCTGACTTTGACAGGGACAGGATTGGTCGTTTGCAGTACGCTTTGAGGGGTGTTGAGGGTTTTGACCACAAGTCAGACCAGATTTTAAGGCAGTTGGCAGATGAGATCGAATATCTGTTGTCAAAGTTTGACTAATAACATATCATTGGCTCCATGTATCTTTATAGAAGGGACTGGGCATGAACAATTTCATGGGGCCAATGGCACCGCCTCCGGCGGCACCTGGACAACCGCAGAAGCTGGAAATACGCACAAATCCTAATCAGAGAGCTAATTTCAAGCAATTTATGCGACAGCGCACGGCACCCATGATGCCGATGCAGCAACAGCCTCAACCCATGCCTCAACCCATGCCCATGATGCAACCACAGATGCCGCTTCGCATGGAGATGGGTGGTAGTGTTGATATATTTGATCCCATGTATTCTGCTCCGATGATGGCACCGCCAGCCCCTATGGGTTTTGATGACGGTGGTGCAGTTCCGCCGCGCCGTACAGACATTCGTGGTCAGGATCATATGCTGTCGTACATTACGCCTGACGAGGCCGACATCTTGGAGGCTTTAGGTGGCAGTGGCGAGGCTGGTCCTATGGGTATTCCGACATTCATTGGAGGTGGTGGCGGTGCAATGGGTGGTTTTGGTGGCACAAAGTCTTCATACGATGGCCCTGACAATGATAAGGATAACGATAAAAGTCAAGGCAGGCTTGAAGACGCGGATGCTGCCGCAGCCGAGAAACAGAAGGCTAAAGAAGAGTCAGACAAGGAGGCGGCAAAAGCTACCTCTGATGAGATCAATCGTATGCAGGACAGGCTTGAAGCTGGCCTTATTGATACCGCTGGAACAGGCCAAAGACCTGAAGTAAGCATGAGCAGAAAAAGCGAAGCTGAAATTAATCAAGATAGATTAGTTGATATAGCCTCTATGGGAACTGGGCAACAACCCACTGACATTTCTGGCATACCTGGCATTAGCAATGTTGATATAACCCAGCCTGACGATGCTGTTGATTCAGGTGCATTTGACATTGACTTGGATGACACTGAATTGGATTCAACAGAAGTTGCTGCTGCTGAACAGAAGGCAAAAGCGGATCTTGCCTCAAGTATTGCGGCTCTTGGCATGCCTGATGAGTATGATCCTGTTACCACTACTGACGCTCAAGGCAAAAAAACAACAGTTAGCTTTGATGAAGGAGAGACTTCAGACTACGATGATCCAAATCGTCCTGGATATAAGCGTGGTTTACCAACAGGACTAAAGTTTGTAACCACACCCACAGGCACAAAGATAACACAGAATCTCGCTGGTCTGACAGCGGCGCAAAGGAAGTCTTTGCCCGGTTACATGAACCCTACACAGAACACAGGATTTTTCGCTGGTCTTCAAAATTTTTTAGGGGAGGATCCTATGGCGGATCCTTTAGGGTTTGAAGTAGATGAAACCACAGGTCAGGTAACTGGCGTTATTAATGAACCCTCTCTTCCCGGAATGATGGGCGCTGTTACTGATATTTTTACAAATTCGTTTTTCCCTGATCCTTCAACATTTACATCAGACGAACAGTTATTTACACAGAGGCCAAGTGTTTACACAGGTTTTGGCCCCGGATCGCTTCAGCAATCTGGCTCTAAGAAAGATCAATCTGGTGATCCAGTAAAACAGCCATTTGATCCGTGTCCTGAAGGTTTTTCTCTGGTTAATGGTGTTTGCACACCTATTGAACAGACGGATACAGGGGGCGGCACTCCGAATCAATTAGGCGGAGGAGCAGCAACGCCTGCATCTCCTCTTGCACCGCAACCTGTACTTGTTCCATCTACTAGAGTTAGTCCACCTGTTTCTGGTCAGATGCCTGTTGGATATGGTTCACCATTTACTGGCGTGGCGAATCCTTCTGTTGCAAGCAACGCGGCTTTATACCAGAACATGTTGAATCAGCAGGCCATGACTCCATTGCGGTTGCAGGACGGTGGCCCTGTATCATCACGGCTGGATCAGGCGGCTGGCAATTTCTTGAAAGCCATACAACCAGCGGCGTAGTTAAATGGATGAAGCTTTTGATATTGCCACCGAGTTTCTGACCGATGCGGAGCTTGAGTCACTTGGCAAGCACTTGGACAAGTACAAGGAGCTTCATGACAGAGACAGGCTTCAAAGTGGGTTTCTTGATTTTGTAAGGTATGTCTGGCCTTCTTTTATTGCTGGCAATCATCATAAGATATTTGCAGATAAGTTAGAGCGTGTGGCGCGAGGCGATTTAAAGAGGCTTATTGTCAACATGCCTCCGAGACACACCAAGTCAGAGTTTGCGTCCTATTTGTTTCCTGCATGGGTTATGGGACAATCACCAGAAACAAAGATAATTCAGGCAACGCACACGGCGGAACTGGCTGTTGGTTTTGGACGTAAGGTCAAAAATCTTCTGGACAGTGATATTTACCGTGATGTTTTTCCTAAAATGGAATTGGCTAGGACGCGAAGGCCAGTGGTCGTTGGTCAACAAATGAGGGTGGTGAGTATTACGCGGTTGGTGTGGGCGGCGCTTTAGCGGGTCGTGGTGCTAATTTGTGTATTATTGATGATCCTGTATCAGAGCAGGACGCTCTTAGTCCAACGGCATTGGATAACATTTACGAATGGTACACATCAGGTCCGAGACAGCGTTTGCAGCCGGGAGGCTCGATAATAATTGTGATGACGCGGTGGAGTATCCGCGACTTGACGGCGAAAGTATTACAGAAACAGGCCGAGGGCGGAGCCGATCAGTGGGAAGTGGTGGAGTTTCCTGCGATATTTCCCGATACAGACAACGTGTTGTGGCCCGAGTTCTGGAGCAGGGACGAATTAGACGGCGTTAAAGCGTCTATTCCTGTTGCTAAATGGAATGCACAGTATCTTCAGAATCCTACTGCTGAAGAGGGTGCGATTATTAAAAGGGAGTGGTGGAATGTTTGGGAATCTGATGATCCACCTGTCGTTGATTACGTCATCCAGTCGTATGACACCGCCTTCACCAAATCCGAAAGGGCGGATTACTCGGCTATTACGACTTGGGGTGTGTTTTATCCTGACGAGGGTGATGATGCTGCGATCATATTGCTGGACGCGGAAAAGGGTCGATGGGAGTTTCCAGAGCTTAAAGACGCGGCATTGCGTCTGTATGAAGAATTTGAACCAGACATGGTGCTGATAGAGCAAAAGCATCTGGTACACCGTTGACTCAGGACTTGCGTAAGATGGGTATTCCTGTGTCTGGTTTTACCCTGGAAGGGGAGCTGATAAGTTCTCAAGAATGAATGCCTGTTCACCTGTCTTTGAATCTGGTATGGTATGGTGTCCTGAAACACGTTGGGCGGAAGAAGTTATTGAGGAATGTGCCGCTTTTCCTAATGGAGAGCATGATGACTTGGCGGATTCCATGACTCAGGCTATACTGCGTTTTAGGCAGGGCGGTTTTATACGCACCCGTTCAGATGAAGAGGACGATGATTTCTCGCATTACAAGCGCAGCAGGGAGTATTACTGATGACTGAAAGACAAGAAGAGAACATTGGCAATCTGAAAAATCTTAGAGCCATGATCAAAAAGGATATTAACACGGTTGCACAGGTCAACAAAGCACAAGATGCAATTGAAAATCTGACTCCTGCTGGAAAGAAAATGATGGCTCCAGAGATTGCAGACTTTAAAAAACTCAGGAAGAACGTGCTTGCCAGAAAAGACCTGCATGAGAGAGAGCCAAGATTTAGGGATAGAGCAATGGCTCCCAAAGAAGGTGGTCCAAAGATCCCTACAAAGCTTCCAAAGTCAAAGCCAAAGCGTCCTACACAAGTAGCGGCAGCAAAGCCAAAGTCTTCAGGTGTTACGTTTGACACCAGTGGTACACTTCCTGGTCAGACAATTAAAAGAATGAACAACGGCGGAGCTGTCATGTCTGGACGCGGCGGTAAATTTAAGGGGACATTCTAATGGGTAAGGTTAAGACGATAGCACAAGATGAGCTTGATGAGTTTCTTGACTCGTTAAATGATGCTCGTAGAGATGTGTTTGAAAGCAGAGTTGACTCGCAAAGAGAAAGCGATCCATTTGGTGTCATGCGTGACATGAAAGCTGGCAAGTACAAGCATGGCGGTGCGGTCATGCCTGGTCGTGGTGGTAAGTTCAAGGGGACATTCTGATGGGTAAGAAAAAAGCTAATCTTAATAAAATGAGCCTTGAAGAGTTAGAGCGTTACATACAGCAGCTAAAGGAGCCTCTCGTGGTAAAGCCAGTCAAAAAGAACAAAGGTGGCGGTCTTAATGCCGCAATTGATCGCGTTAAAAGAGTCCAAGGCATGCAAAAAGGTGGCCCCGTGCCTAAAAAGGAAAAACGTAAAAGAATTTTACCGACTGTGGACATTGCGACTCCAAAATCTATCGGTCAATCTCTTATTGATTCCCTTAACAGGAAAAGAGCTGAAAAAGCATCTGGGCTACCAAGTATGTCAGAGGATCAAATTTTTGGTCAATCTTTAAAAGAATTAAAGGAGGAAAACCCTCAAGCATTAACGCGACTTAGACAAAGAAGAAATGTGACTGGCATGGAAGAAGGTGGCGAAGTGCCTAAGAAGTTCAAAGGCTTTTCTAAGCTTCCTGAAAATGTGCAACAGAAGATGGATCCTGTTGCCGCTGCCAAGTATGAAGATGGTGGGGAAGTCCGTGGCATGGGTCGAGCTTATAGGGGTGCGCCCAGAAAGGCTAAGATAAGATAATGAGCAACATGCAAAACGAAGCTCTTCTTGAGAGCCTATTTGAAGAAGGATTAGAGCTTTTTGGCGGCGATGAAGACAAAGCCGCAAAATTTGCTCGTGATCGTTTTGATCAATTGCCAGAGCCTGATTATAAAAATGAGGGCGGTGGGGTTGTTGATCAGGTCACTGAATATTTGAAAAAGCTGATCAGTGAGAGAAAAGAGGCTTTTAGCGGAGAAGTTCCAAAGAAAAAAAATAAAGAACCAAAATCTTTTGGTCATGGCGGTTTTGTTGATGAAGAGTCTCCAAAGGCTCAGATGGATAAAATAAATATTTCTATCACTTTGAATATGGGTAAGGGATCAGAGATGAATCCTTCAGATGACGGAAATCAAAGAGATATTATGTGATGTTGTATGACTTTGGTGATATAATCATGAAGAGGCTGGTTTCTGGCTTTGCAGCCATGATTACTGCCCTTCTCATGGTTGCGCCGAAGCCAGCCTCACCAAAATGGAGATTAAATGGCTGATGATCAGGGAATCATGGGCGCTTTTTCTGCTCCAACCATGAGCAGTCAGATGTTTGACGCTCTGTCAGATAAAACAAATATGTTTAAAAATCCTATGGGAAGTGAGACTTTGGGTGCGGTAAACCGTGCCATTGTTAGCGCACCGATTGATGCTATTGATCTTATCGGTCGAGCTGGCGAGACTGTTCTACGCGGAGCCGCTACTGGCGCTGGAGAATTAGCGCAGGGTCTTGGCATGGGCGAGGCTATGTCTGATCGACTAAAGAGAGATGTTTATGGTCTTGGTATTTCTGCTGGAATTGTTGCGCCGATGGCTGGGCCTCGTCCACGAGGCAAGTCAAATAAGGCGTTGGTCATTGAAGCGCAAAAAGATAAGGTAAAATCACCAGTTGCCAAGCAGAAGCTAGACGAGGACTTAGAGTTTGAAGCTTTAGAGGATGCTTTGAAAGACGCAGATCTTGAGCTTGATGACGCATTGGTTGCCCAAGTTAGATATTATAATTCATATGATGATATTCCTATGTCTACAGACACATTTAACGATGTTCTTATTAATAATTTTGCAACCATTAGAGGAACTGGTAAAAGTCGTGGTGAATCTATGATTGATGCTATGAAAGCAACAGAGGACAGCCTTAATGTCGTTATTGACCGCCCGATACAGGACAAGATCTTTGCCAGACTTGACGGTGACTACGGTTTTGGCGCTAATAGAGCAATTAAACGCCGTGAGGAAGCCGCTGCGAATAAAGCTGCTATAGATAGAGAGCTTGCAATGTCTAGGCAAGAACCCATGAAAACTGTTAGTTTAGAAGAAGCCACGAGAATGCAAAATGAAATTAGTGGAATGGGCATACCGCAGCCAGCGCCACAAAGACCGACATTAAGCGTTATTGAAGGCGGGAAGGAATAGAAATGGCTATTGAAAAAGGCATAGGTTCAATAGAGGCGGCAACGCCTCAAGAGCAAGCTGAAATTGATATAATAGAATTTCCTACGCAGCCTAATGTCATGGAAATGGACGATGGTTCAGCTATTGTTGGTGAAATAGTTGAAGAAATGGCTGTGGCTCAAGACATTCCTTTTGACGCTAACCTTGCAGAATACATTGATGATGGTGATTTAGGCACTATCGCTTCTGATATTTCCAATGATATTGATGATGACATTGCTTCGCGTCAAGATTGGGAAGAGTCATACAAGAGGGGCATTGATCTGCTTGGCATGAACTATGAGGACAGAAGCCAGCCTTTTGAGGGTGCTACTGGTGTTGTTCATCCGTTACTTGCCGAGTCAGTCACACAGTTTCAGGCACAGGCTTATCGTGAAATGTTGCCATCTGGTGGTCCTGTGCGTACACAGACTATGGGGGCAGAGACTCCAGAGCTTGTTCAACAGGCAAATCGTGTAAAAGACTATATGAATTACATGATTACTTACGAGATGGAAGAATACGATCCTGAAACAGATCAAATGTTGTTCTATCTGCCGATTGTAGGATCAACTTTCAAAAAGGTGTACTTTGACCCACTTATGCAAAGAGCAGTCAGCAAATTTGTACATGCTGAAGACCTTGTTGTACCTTATGGCGCGACTGATTTACTTACTGCACCGCGTATTACGCATATTATTCGCATGGACAAGAACGAAGTCCTGAAGCTACAGCTCACAGGTTTTTATAAAGAAGTTGATCTACCAAGTGGCTCTATTACCACCGAAAACAACACAAGTGTTCAAGAGGCTATTGATGACGCACAAGGCGTACAATTGTCTGGGTCTGGTTCAGAAGAGCTTGTTCTTCACGAAGTCCACACATCTTTGGATCTAAAAGGCTTTGAGCATCTTGATGTTGAAGGTGAGGAAACAGGATTAAAAATTCCTTATGTGATCACGATATTAGAAAAAACTGGAGAAATCTTAGCCATTCGCCGCAATCATGATGAGATAGATCCGTTAATGCGGCGCAAGCCATATTTTGTGCATTACAAGTTTTTGCCCGGCCTTGGTTTTTATGGTTTTGGTCTGACACATATGATTGGTGGCTTATCTCAAGCATCAACAAGCATTTTACGTCAATTGATTGATGCTGGAACATTATCGAATCTTCCTGCTGGCTTTAAAGCTCGTGGCGCTCGTATTCGTGATGAGGATGAACCGCTCCAGCCTGGTGAATTTAGAGATATAGACTCTGCTGGTATGGATATACGTCAATCCATCATGACTTTACCTTTCAAAGAGCCATCACAAACTCTGTATAGCCTCTTAGGAGGGCTTGTAGAGGCTGGTAGACGGTTTGCGTCTATGGCAGACATGAAGATAGGTGAAATGGGCGGAGACACGCCTGTAGGGACTACAATGGCGATTATGGAGCGTGGCACAAAAGTCATGTCAGCTATCCATAAGCGGTTGCATTACGCACAGAAGCAAGAATTTAAAATTCTAGCTAATATTTTCGCTAGAAACCCAGCACCTGTGTATCCTTATGCTACACCCGGCGCACCGCCACAGATAATGCAGCAGGACTTTGATGATCGCGTTGATGTTCGGCCCTTCTGCCTGTCTCTGACCCGAATATTTTTTCTATGTCACAGAGGATTGCTTTGGCTCAGACACAGTTACAGCTTGTCCAGTCAAATCCAGAGGTTCACGGTGGGACTCAAGGTTTGTATCAGGCATACAGAAACATGTATCAGGCTCTAGGTGTAACAAACATTGACTCTGTTCTTCCGCAGCCACCGCAACCACAGCCCATGAACCCTGCCAAGGAAAACCAAGAAGCAATGCGTGGACAAAGGTTACAGGCGTTTCCTGACCAGAATCACCAAGCGCATATTGAGTCTCACTTGGCAATTCTGTCAACACCAGTGGCACAAGCTAATGCAACCATCGTTATGACTCTGCAAGGTCATATACAGGAGCATATTGGCATAATGGCTGAAATGCAGGCTCAACAAGAAGTTATGTCGCAGCTTGATCCAGAAGCTCAGATGGTTTTGCAACAGAACCCACAAATGGTTCAACAGCTTCAAGGTGAGATCGCCAATAAAGCAGCAGAGCTTATTGGTGAGTTGACCGAGCAGTTCGCACAAGCCGTATCTCCTGCTGACAATGTTGATCCTCTTGTTGCAATAAGGCAACAGGAACTGTCGTTGCGTGGTGCAGAAATACAACAGAATGCAGAGCAGTTCCAAGAAAAGCAGGATCTTGAGCGTGAGAAAGAAAGAAACGATGCGCTTATAGCTCAACAGCGCATTGATTTAACAGAAGAGGCTACAGCGGAAAAAGACTCGTGTGGCTGAAGAGAGAATACAGACTCAGCGGGATATTGCCGCTGCTAATTTGCAAAGGAGAATGTAATGTCTG
>UEXL01000976.1_pt1 | contig 13153 bp, 6 predicted proteins | sample 1796671 | NCBI WGS metagenome assembly UEXL01 (sample SAMEA4772471, study PRJEB27181) | metagenome
GTAGCTCGGTGCATTGTCGCTTCGTGTCGAAGCTGGTGTTTACCCTACCGCCAATGGGTTTCAAGAGATTGGCATTCCATACGGTCCTCGAGCACGACTCCTTGCTCATCCATCTTTGTAGCCAGGCAGTGAAGACTCAGGCTCCAACTGTCGAGGTGGCTGACAGCTTTACAGCTTTTGCTCGTGACCTGGATTAGCAACTACAGGGAGAAACCTTCGAACAACGTGAGCAAGTGAATCGAATGGCTGTAGTGAATATGAGATTTAGTAGAAGGACCGGGCAATATGTGGAGGTTTTTCAGGGTCCCTTGTTTTCTAAGCTTCGTGCTGAATACCCAGAAGACCCTGACCAGCTTTGTCTTTGGTCCTCTTATGAGTTCTCTTCTGAGTTCTATTCATCACTAGTCAAGCACGCAGTCCCACTTCGAATGGAAGCCATCGGGGCGTTAAAGCACTCCGCAAGGGCTCTGGATATATATTCTTGGTTGGCTCATAGGCTTTGGAGAATATCGGGTGGACCGACTGTAGATATTCAATGGACTAGCTTGCGTTGGCAGTTTGGCAACCGGGGGCAAGACCTTGGCTCTTTCAAGCGGGCTTTTAAAACTGCGCTTAAGCAGGTGCTCCTAGTTTATCCAGAAGCAAAGGTCGACATCATCACAGGAGGGTTGCGTCTTCATAGGTCATCACCCCCGGTCGCTATGACTAAAACTGTTGGACTCCTGGTTAAGTGAATCCCTCCAGGTGCTCGAGTAACCCCTAAATAGGAATGTTTTTTTTGGCCAGAGTTGCTCGAGCTCAAACTGTTTGCTCCATGCTAACAAGACTTATCAGCACGAAATCTGTCGGATTTCTCACGGAGCTCGAGAGGCATAGAAGTCTAGAGCTCGTTTGATGACCTCTGTTTTTGCCCTCAATGAGAGCCAATCGCGATAGTGCCTCGTGATACTTGGGGTTAAGTCGAGCGCTAAACTTTCTAGTTGCTCTAGCACTCCTGTTTTCATTATGTAGATTACTGTCTTCCATTGGATTCCTTTCTTTAAATCTGGGTTTTTTCATCTGGGTATATCGAACGCATCAAGACAAAGATTGACCCTAACCATTGGGTATACGGCGAAGATTGCATTTATTGATAAAGGCTCGATGGCTTAAGCAGCTTCTTCTCATCTGAGCTAAATCCACTCTTGTCGAACTCCATACCAGCTTGACGCCTCCACTTTCTTTTGCGTTCACTGCTTCTTCTTGATGCTGTCTTTCCATCGGCTTTACTTACTTTCTCACCAGCATATGTCTCGTGCTCATTTACTTTGGGGTCTAACGCTTGCTTGATGGCTAGATTGCTCATCTTAAGACGCTTAACAAAGTTGTTTAAACAAGCTGTGCAATCTGGTCCCTCTTGAAGTGTTCCAAGAGCTTCTGCAATCTCCTCCAGGACGTCGAAGGCTTCATTGTATCTCTCTGGATAAGTTGAGCACGCGTGACTTGGGCTCTTGCTTGCTCCAGATGGCATCTTGGTCCTACCGCAAGCTTTCTTATCACTGGTATTCATACCCATCGGGCTGCCTTTGATATTGCCCCCATCCATCTTTGCTCTGAATGGAGCTTTAAGCTTGCTGTTCTTGCTTAAATCATTGGCTGCTCTTTGGCTTAGAGAGTAAGACTTAGCTTTTGCCTTGCTGGTGAATCTACCTCCTGTTTTATCTCCGGTTCGACCACTATGATATGGATTAGCCTCATTCATCACAGCTTCTAACTCTTCTTTAATAATCCTTCTTAGCTCTTGACTCCTTATCTTCATTGTATTTAATCCTTCCTTAGTAACTAGTATCCAACTGCACCCTATAACCAATGCTTTATATGTAAATCTACTACCTTCATAGAAGGCTATGTGATTGCCATTAGGCATAAGAATATCTACAAGGGCTAAAAGCCCAAGTATGTGATTTCTGATAAGAAATATCAGAGCACTAAGAGCCGACGACCCGTCTGGCTATAAACCCTCACGCACATTGCTGGGCTTACTGCTTCTGATTATTCTTTATGTTCACACCTTCCCTTGCGACACTTCCAATATCGCTTAGGACATAGGACACGCGTCTTTAAAGGTATGTGCTTGTCCAAGACATAGGAAAAACACTTGTCTTCAAGTTCTAGGTTGAAGGGCTGAATATCAGCTCGCCATTTCCAAGCATCACTAGCGTTGTATTCGATTAGACGACGATGGAATACATCGCTCTCACTTGGTGGAATGCTGATTATTAAGTGAATGTGAAACGGGCTCTTATCTTCATAGCCTGCATCGACAACGAGATGACACTTTGTGGCATTGCGTAAATCGCGAAGCCATTGGCGTGTATTGTCGAACAGGGCTGACAGCGTATGCCACTCGGGCTGTGTCAGGGTCACATAGAGGACCGGCTCATATCCTGGGCGTCTTGAACTCACGCATATAACTAGTTCCTGTATGGACAAACGCCCCACACAGACCAAAAAAAAAAAAAGACCCCACTGTCTCCAGCAGGGTCCATTAATGGTTAGGGTTTAACGGTATTTAATTTTTGGCCAGACTAGCTCGAGCTCGAATCACTCGCTCCATGCTAACAAGACTTTACGGAACGCCGACCAGGTGCCCGAGGTTGACTCGGCTACTTCCAGCCAAGCTCTGCGGCAATATCCTTAATGGTCTTCTTCGGAGGGGGGGTTGCCCTAGGTCGCTGGGGATAGGCAGGGGGCTTGAGCGGAGCAGCCATCTTGACTACCTGCCCTATTCTTCTAGGCAGCTGGGCTGGGTCTATAGAATCACAGCCCTGAGTGATTGCCTCGTGATTTATCGCCTCAGCATACTCATCCCAGTCTTTAATCTTCGAATGCTTGCCCATAGCCTTCATAAGCATTTCAGCTGTGAACTTTGGGGTCTTGTCGTCATCGCTCATTATCGTCTCCCGGCAGGTTCTCCAGCGAACCCCACTGCTTGACTATACGAGCCACTTTCGCCCGAGAGCAATATGAGCCTGTTGCCTCACTCACTGTTCTCGATATGGATGAATAGGATGGGGGAAGGTATTTATTCTCATACTTGTAGCGTTCACCAGTCCAACTAGATATTGGCGTTGGCTTCTTCGATTCCTTGCCCCTCTCGGTCAAGACTAGTCGAACGAGCTCGTAATCCTTGGAGCCATCTGGGACTAGCTTGCCAAGATAAGAAGTAAAGCCCAGAGGTGGTCTGCCTAGCCTTTCCCCCCTTGCTTTTTTAGATGCTAGAGCTGCCTTCGTCCTGGCTGAAATAAGAGAAGCTTCTAGCTCGCTAGTGGCTGACATAATGCGTCTATAGAAGACGCTAGATGGGTCATCGCCATCTGTGCCCTCTCCAGATATGGAGACAATACGACAGCCCTTCTTCAGCAGAAGCCTCTCGATGGTTAGATGAACAAGTGGGTCTCTAGCCAGGCGGTCAATCGCCTTAACAAGTAAGACCGTAGCCCCTGTAAGCTCAATGGCTGTAATGGCTTCAGATAGAATCGGTCTCTTGTTTAGAGGTGCTTTTCCGCTCACCCCAACTTCGTAATGCTCGCTCACCAGGTCCCAACCGTTTTGCGAGCAATGCATAAAGGCTGCAACCTCCTGGGCTTCAATGCCCAGACCACTATCTCCTTGCTCCCTAGTGCTGACTCGATATAGCGCCACAGCCCTCGTCGCCTTGATATTCATTGGAGCTCCATTCACTGTACGGAAAAAGAATATACCGCAAAACGGACGTTTAGTGATTATTCGGAACAATATGTTTGGCCAACTCCATCACTTATCAACACTTCTTGTGGAAACTAGGAGTTTTCCACGAACACTTTGGTCCGCCCTGGGCGAACACTTTGGTCCGATGGACAAGCGAACACTTTGGTCCACCACTCCTGGTAGGTAATATCCCTATATGTTCTGACTGGTAGGGCTTCGCCTACTGTTGTGGATAGAGAGAGAGGTTTCTTCTCGAGATGGCTGACAAGAGCTCGAGCACAGACAAGCGAGGGAATGCCCTAACCATTGGGAGGGAGGCGCCCACAGCTGTAGAGAGACGCTTGGTAGATGCCCGTGTCGACCTGGTTGCGAAGGTCTGGGGCGAATATGACACCCTCTTCAATCACGCGGTCCTTTGTGGGCTTGGATTGCCTTACAGGCGCCCCCCTGCTGACCAAAGAGTTTTTATGCGGAGCTCGGGTGCATTGTCGCTTCGTGTCGAAGCTGGTGTTTACCCTACCGCCAATGGGTTTCAAGAGATTGGCATTCCATACGGTCCTCGAGCACGACTCTTGCTCATCCATCTTTGTAGCCAGGCAGTGAAGACTCAGGCTCCAACTGTCGAGGTGGCTGACAGCTTTACAGCTTTTGCTCGTGACCTTGGATTAGCAACTACAGGGAGAAACCTTCGAACATTGCGTGAGCAAGTGAATCGAATGGCTGTAGTGAATATGAGATTTAGTAGAAGGACCGGGCAATATGTGGAGGTTTTCCAGGGTCCCTTGTTTTCTAAGCTTCGTGCTGAATACCCAGAAGACCCTGACCAGCTTTGTCTTTGGTCCTCTTATGTAGAGTTCTCTTCTGAGTTCTATTCATCACTAGTCAAGCACGCAGTCCCACTTCGAATGGAAGCCATCGGGGCGTTAAAGCACTCCGCAAGGGCTCTGGATATATATTCTTGGTTGGCTCATAGGCTTTGGAGAATATCGGGTGGACCGACTGTAGATATTCAATGGACTAGCTTGCGTTGGCAGTTTGGCAACCGGGGGCAAGACCTTGGCTCTTTCAAGCGGGCTTTTAAAACTGCGCTTAAGCAGGTGCTCCTAGTTTATCCAGAAGCAAAGGTCGACATCATCACAGGAGGGTTGCGTCTTCATAGGTCATCACCCCCGGTCGCTATGACTAAAACTGTTGGACTCCTGGTTAAGTGAATCCCTCCAGGTGCTCGAGTAACCCCTAAATAGGAATGTTTTTTTTGGCCAGAGTTGCTCGAGCTCAAACTGTTTGCTCCATGCTAACAAGACTTATCAGCACGAAATCTGTCGGATTTCTCACGGAGCTCGAGAGGCATAGAAGTCTAGAGCTCGTTTGATGACCTCTGTTTTTGTCCTGCCCTCAATGAGAGCCAATCGCGATAGTGCCTCGTGATACTTGGGGTTAAGTCGAGCGCTAAACTTTCTAGTTGCTCTAGCACTCCTGTTTTCATTATGTAGATTACTGTCTTCCATTGGATTCCTTTCTTTAAATCTGGGTTTTTTCATCTGGGTATATCGAACGCATCAAGACAAAGATTGACCCTAACCATTGGGTATACGTCGAAGATTGCATTTATTGATAAAGGCTCGATGGCTTAAGCAGCTTCTTCTCATCTGAGCTAAATCCACTCTTGTCGAACTCCATACCAGCTTGACGCCTCCACTTTCTTTTGCGTTCACTGCTTCTTCTTGATGCTGTCTTTCCATCGGCTTTACTTACTTTCTCACCAGCATATGTCTCGTGCTCATTTACTTTGGGGTCTAACGCTTGCTTGATGGCTAGATTGCTCATCTTAAGACGCTTAACAAAGTTGTTTAAACAAGCTGTGCAATCTGGTCCCTCTTGAAGTGTTCCAAGAGCTTCTGCAATCTCCTCCAGGACGTCGAAGGCTTCATTGTATCTCTCTGGATAAGTTGAGCACGCGTGACTTGGGCTCTTGCTTGCTCCAGATGGCATCTTGGTCCTACCGCAAGCTTTCTTATCACTGGTATTCATCCCCATCGGGCTGCCTTTGATATTGCCCCCATCCATCTTTGCTCTGAATGGAGCTTTAAGCTTGCTGTTCTTGCTTAAATCATTGGCTGCTCTTTGGCTTAGAGAGTAAGACTTAGCTTTTGCCTTGCTGGTGAATCTACCTCCTGTTTTATCTCCTGTTCGACCACTATGATATGGATTAGCCTCATTCATCACAGCTTCTAACTCTTCTTTAATAATCCTTCTTAGCTCTTGACTCCTTATCTTCATTGTATTTAATCCTTCCTTAGTAACTAGTATCCAACTGCACCCTATAACCAATGCTTTATATGTAAATCTACTACCTTCATAGAAGGCTATGTGATTGCCATTAGGCATAAGAATATCTACAAGGGCTAAAAGCCCAAGTATGTGATTTCTGATAAGAAATATCAGAGCACTAAGAGCCGACGACCCGTCTGGCTATAAACCCTCACGCACATTGCTGGGCTTACTGCTTCTGATTATTCTTTATGTTCACACCTTCCCTTGCGACACTTCCAATATCGCTTAGGACATAGGACACGCGTCTTTAAAGGTATGTGCTTGTCCAAGACATAGGAAAAACACTTGTCTTCAAGTTCTAGGTTGAAGGGCTGAATATCAGCTCGCCATTTCCAAGCATCACTAGCGTTGTATTCGATTAGACGACGATGGAATACATCGCTCTCACTTGGTGGAATGCTGATTATTAAGTGAATGTGAAACGGGCTCTTATCTTCATAGCCTGCATCGACAACGAGATGACACTTTGTGGCATTGCGTAAATCGCGAAGCCATTGGCGTGTATTGTCGAACAGGGCTGACAGCGTATGCCACTCGGGCTGTGTCAGGGTCACATAGAGGACCGGCTCATATCCTGGGCGTCTTGAACTCACGCATATAACTAGTTCCTGTATGGACAAACGCCCCACACAGACCAAAAAAAAAGACCCCACTGTCTCCAGCAGGGTCCATTAATGGTTAGGGTTTAACGGTATTTAATTTTTGGCCAGACTAGCTCGAGCTCGAATCACTCGCTCCATGCTAACAAGACTTTACGGAACGCCGACCAGGTGCCCGAGGTTGACTCGGCTACTTCCAGCCAAGCTCTGCGGCAATATCCTTAATGGTCTTCTTCGGAGGGGGGGTTGCCCTAGGTCGCTGGGGATAGGCAGGGGGCTTGAGCGGAGCAGCCATCTTGACTACCTGCCCTATTCTTCTAGGCAGCTGGGCTGGGTCTATAGAATCACAGCCCTGAGTGATTGCCTCGTGATTTATCGCCTCAGCATACTCATCCCAGTCTTTAATCTTCGAATGCTTGCCCATAGCCTTCATAAGCATTTCAGCTGTGAACTTTGGGGTCTTGTCGTCATCGCTCATTATCGTCTCCCGGCAGGTTCTCCAGCGAACCCCACTGCTTGACTATACGAGCCACTTTCGCCCGAGAGCAATATGAGCCTGTTGCCTCACTCACTGTTCTCGATATGGATGAATAGGATGGGGGAAGGTATTTATTCTCATACTTGTAGCGTTCACCAGTCCAACTAGATATTGGCGTTGGCTTCTTCGATTCCTTGCCCCTCTCGGTCAAGACTAGTCGAACGAGCTCGTAATCCTTGGAGCCATCTGGGACTAGCTTGCCAAGATAAGAAGTAAAGCCCAGAGGTGGTCTGCCTAGCCTTTCCCCCCTTGCTTTTTTAGATGCTAGAGCTGCCTTCGTCCTGGCTGAAATAAGAGAAGCTTCTAGCTCGCTAGTGGCTGACATAATGCGTCTATAGAAGACGCTAGATGGGTCATCGCCATCTGTGCCCTCTCCAGATATGGAGACAATACGACAGCCCTTCTTCAGCAGAAGCCTCTCGATGGTTAGATGAACAAGTGGGTCTCTAGCCAGGCGGTCAATCGCCTTAACAAGTAAGACCGTAGCCCCTGTAAGCTCAATGGCTGTAATGGCTTCAGATAGAATCGGTCTCTTGTTTAGAGGTGCTTTTCCGCTCACCCCAACTTCGTAATGCTCGCTCACCAGGTCCCAACCGTTTTGCGAGCAATGCATAAAGGCTGCAACCTCCTGGGCTTCAATGCCCAGACCACTATCTCCTTGCTCCCTAGTGCTGACTCGATATAGCGCCACAGCCCTCGTCGCCTTGATATTCATTGGAGCTCCATTCACTGTACGGAAAAAGAATATACCGCAAAACGGACGTTTAGTGATTATTCGGAACAATATGTTTGGCCAACTCCATCACTTATCAACACTTCTTGTGGAAACTAGGAGTTTTCCACGAACACTTTGGTCCGCCCTGGGCGAACACTTTGGTCCGATGGACAAGCGAACACTTTGGTCCACCACTCCTGGTAGGTAATATCCCTATATGTTCTGACTGGTAGGGCTTCGCCTACTGTTGTGGATAGAGAGAGAGGTTTCTTCTCGAGATGGCTGACAAGAGCTCGAGCACAGACAAGCGAGGGAATGCCCTAACCATTGGGAGGGAGGCGCCCACAGCTGTAGAGAGACGCTTGGTAGATGCCCGTGTCGACCTGGTTGCGAAGGTCTGGGGCGAATATGACACCCTCTTCAATCACGCGGTCCTTTGTGGGCTTGGATTGCCTTACAGGCGCCCCCCTGCTGACCAAAGAGTTTTTATGCGTAGCTCGGGTGCATTGTCGCTTCGTGTCGAAGCTGGTGTTTACCCTACCGCCAATGGGTTTCAAGAGATTGGCATTCCATACGGTCCTCGAGCACGACTCTTGCTCATCCATCTTTGTAGCCAGGCAGTGAAGACTCAGGCTCCAACTGTCGAGGTGGCTGACAGCTTTACAGCTTTTGCTCGTGACCTTGGATTAGCAACTACAGGGAGAAACCTTCGAACATTGCGTGAGCAAGTGAATCGAATGGCTGTAGTGAATATGAGATTTAGTAGAAGGACCGGGCAATATGTGGAGGTTTTCCAGGGTCCCTTGTTTTCTAAGCTTCGTGCTGAATACCCAGAAGACCCTGACCAGCTTTGTCTTTGGTCCTCTTATGTAGAGTTCTCTTCTGAGTTCTATTCATCACTAGTCAAGCACGCAGTCCCACTTCGAATGGAAGCCATCGGGGCGTTAAAGCACTCCGCAAGGGCTCTGGATATATATTCTTGGTTGGCTCATAGGCTTTGGAGAATATCGGGTGGACCGACTGTAGATATTCAATGGACTAGCTTGCGTTGGCAGTTTGGCAACCGGGGGCAAGACCTTGGCTCTTTCAAGCGGGCTTTTAAAACTGCGCTTAAGCAGGTGCTCCTAGTTTATCCAGAAGCAAAGGTCGACATCATCACAGGAGGGTTGCGTCTTCATAGGTCATCACCCCCGGTCGCTATGACTAAAACTGTTGGACTCCTGGTTAAGTGAATCCCTCCAGGTGCTCGAGTAACCCCTAAATAGGAATGTTTTTTTTGGCCAGAGTTGCTCGAGCTCAAACTGTTTGCTCCATGCTAACAAGACTTATCAGCACGAAATCTGTCGGATTTCTCACGGAGCTCGAGAGGCATAGAAGTCTAGAGCTCGTTTGATGACCTCTGTTTTTGTCCTGCCCTCAATGAGAGCCAATCGCGATAGTGCCTCGTGATACTTGGGGTTAAGTCGAGCGCTAAACTTTCTAGTTGCTCTAGCACTCCTGTTTTCATTATGTAGATTACTGTCTTCCATTGGATTCCTTTCTTTAAATCTGGGTTTTTTCATCTGGGTATATCGAACGCATCAAGTCAAAGATTGACCCTAACCATTGGGTATACGGCGAAGATTGCATTTATTGATAAAGGCTCGATGGCTTAAGCAGCTTCTTCTCATCTGAGCTAAATCCACTCTTGTCGAACTCCATACCAGCTTGACGCCTCCACTTTCTCTTGCGTTCACTGCTTCTTCTTGATGCTGTCTTTCCATCGGCTTTACTTACTTTCTCACCAGCATATGTCTCGTGCTCATTAACTTTGGGGTCTAACGCTTGCTTGATGGCTAGATTGCTCATCTTAAGACGCTTAACAAAGTTGTTTAAACAAGCTGTGCAATCTGGTCCCTCTTGAAGTGTTCCAAGAGCTTCTGCAATCTCCTCCAGGACGTCGAAGGCTTCATTGTATCTCTCTGGATAAGTTGAGCACGCGTGACTTGGGCTCTTGCTTGCTCCAGATGGCATCTTGGTCCTACCGCAAGCTTTCTTATCACTGGTATTCATCCCCATCGGGCTGCCTTTGATATTGCCCCCATCCATCTTTGCTCTGAATGGAGCTTTAAGCTTGCTGTTCTTGCTTAAATCATTGGCTGCTCTTTGGCTTAGAGAGTAAGACTTAGCTTTTGCCTTGCTGGTGAATCTACCTCCTGTTTTATCTCCGGTTCGACCACTATGATATGGATTAGCCTCATTCATCACAGCTTCTAACTCTTCTTTAATAATCCTTCTTAGCTCTTGACTCCTTATCTTCATTGTATTTAATCCTTCCTTCTTAACTAGTATCCAACTGCACCCTATAACCAATGCTTTATATGTAAATCTACTACCTTCATAGAAGGCTATGTGATTGCCATTAGGCATAAGAATATCTACAAGGGCTAAAAGCCCAAGTATGTGATTTCTGATAAGAAATATCAGAGCACTAAGAGCCGACGACCCGTCTGGCTATAAACCCTCACGCACATTGCTGGGCTTACTGCTTCTGATTATTCTTTATGTTCACACCTTCCCTTGCGACACTTCCAATATCGCTTAGGACATAGGACACGCGTCTTTAAAGGTATGTGCTTGTCCAAGACATAGGAAAAACACTTGTCTTCAAGTTCTAGGTTGAAGGGCTGAATATCAGCTCGCCATTTCCAAGCATCACTAGCGTTGTATTCGATTAGACGACGATGGAATACATCGCTCTCACTTGGTGGAATGCTGATTATTAAGTGAATGTGAAACGGGCTCTTATCTTCATAGCCTGCATCGACAACGAGATGACACTTTGTGGCATTGCGTAAATCGCGAAGCCATTGGCGTGTATTGTCGAACAGGGCTGACAGCGTATGCCACTCGGGCTGTGTCAGGGTCACATAGAGGACCGGCTCATATCCTGGGCGTCTTGAACTCACGCATATAACTAGTTCCTGTATGGACAAACGCCCCACACAGACCAAAAAAAAAGACCCCACTGTCTCCAGCAGGGTCCCTCAATGGTTAGGGTTTAACGGTATTTAATTTTTGGCCAGACTAGCTCGAGCTCGAATCACTCGCTCCATGCTAACAAGACTTTACGGAACGCCGACCAGGTGCCCGAGGTTGACTCGGCTACTTCCAGCCAAGCTCTGCGGCAATATCCTTAATGGTCTTCTTCGGAGGGGGGGTTGCCCTAGGTCGCTGGGGATAGGCAGGGGGCTTGAGCGGAGCAGCCATCTTGACTACCTGCCCTATTCTTCTAGGCAGCTGGGCTGGGTCTATAGAATCACAGCCCTGAGTGATTGCCTCGTGATTTATCGCCTCAGCATACTCATCCCAGTCTTTAATCTTCGAATGCTTGCCCATAGCCTTCATAAGCATTTCAGCTGTGAACTTTGGGGTCTTGTCGTCATCGCTCATTATCGTCTCCCGGCAGGTTCTCCAGCGAACCCCACTGCTTGACTATACGAGCCACTTTCGCCCGAGAGCAATATGAGCCTGTTGCCTCACTCACTGTTCTCGATATGGATGAATAGGATGGGGGAAGGTATTTATTCTCATACTTGTAGCGTTCACCAGTCCAACTAGATATTGGCGTTGGCTTCTTCGATTCCTTGCCCCTCTCGGTCAAGACTAGTCGAACGAGCTCGTAATCCTTGAGAGCCATCTGGGACTAGCTTGCCAAGATAAGAAGTAAAGCCCAGAGGTGGTCTGCCTAGCCTTTCCCCCCTTGCTTTTTTAGATGCTAGAGCTGCCTTCGTCCTGGCTGAAATAAGAGAAGCTTCTAGCTCGCTAGTGGCTGACATAATGCGTCTATAGAAGACGCTAGATGGGTCATCGCCATCTGTGCCCTCTCCAGATATGGAGACAATACGACAGCCCTTCTTCAGCAGAAGCCTCTCGATGGTTAGATGAACAAGTGGGTCTCTAGCCAGGCGGTCAATCGCCTTAACAAGTAAGACCGTAGCCCCTGTAAGCTCAATGGCTGTAATGGCTTCAGATAGAATCGGTCTCTTGTTTAGAGGTGCTTTTCCGCTCACCCCAACTTCGTAATGCTCGCTCACCAGGTCCCAACCGTTTTGCGAGCAATGCATAAAGGCTGCAACCTCCTGGGCTTCAATGCCCAGACCACTATCTCCTTGCTCCCTAGTGCTGACTCGATATAGCGCCACAGCCCTCGTCGCCTTGATATTCATTGGAGCTCCATTCACTGTACGGAAAAAGAATATACCGCAAAACGGACGTTTAGTGATTATTCGGAACAATATGTTTGGCCAACTCCATCACTTATCAACACTTCTTGTGGAAACTAGGAGTTTTCCACGAACACTTTGGTCCGCCCTGGGCGAACACTTTGTCCGATGGACAAGCGAACACTTTGGTCCACCACTCCTGGTAGGTAATATCCCTATATGTTCTGACTGGTAGGGCTTCGCCTACTGTTGTGGATAGAGAGAGGTTTCTTCTCGAGATGGCTGACAAGAGCTCGAGCACAGACAAGCGAGGGAATGCCTAACCATTGGGAGGGAGGCGCCCACAGCTGTAGAGACGCTTGGTAGATGCCCGTGTCGACCTGGTTGCGAAGGTCTGGGGCGAATATGACACCTCTTCAATCACGCGGTCCTTTGTGGGCTTGGATTGCCTTACAGGCGCCCCTGCTGACCAAAAGAGTTTTTATGCGTAGCTCGGGTGCATTGTCGCTTCGTGTCGAAGCTGGTGTTTACCCTACCGCCAATGGGTTTCAAGAGATTGGCATTCCATACGGTCCTCGAGCACGACTCTTGCTCATCCATCTTTGTAGCCAGGCAGTGAAGACTCAGGCTCCAACTGTCGAGGTGGCTGACAGCTTTACAGCTTTTGCTCGTGACCTTGGATTAGCAACTACAGGGAGAAACCTTCGAACATTGCGTGAGCAAGTGAATCGAATGGCTGTAGTGAATATGAGATTTAGTAGAAGGACCGGGCAATATGTGGAGGTTTTCCAGGGTCCCTTGTTTTCTAAGCTTCGTGCTGAATACCCAGAAGACCCTGACCAGCTTTGTCTTTGGTCCTCTTATGTAGAGTTCTCTTCTGAGTTCTATTCATCACTAGTCAAGCACGCAGTCCCACTTCGAATGGAAGCCATCGGGGCGTTAAAGCACTCCGCAAGGGCTCTGGATATATATTCTTGGTTGGCTCATAGGCTTTGGAGAATATCGGTGGACCGACTGTAGATATTCAATGGAC
>UEXL01000359.1_pt1 | contig 13145 bp, 16 predicted proteins | sample 1796671 | NCBI WGS metagenome assembly UEXL01 (sample SAMEA4772471, study PRJEB27181) | metagenome
CAACAAGACAGTCAAGGCCAATACGAGGTTCGCTGGTATCCCGCTCCCGGGCAGCCACAAACAGGCTGTCGTTTTGCTTTTTCAGCCGACCCGGCCGCAGCTCCGGCACAGCACTCTCCGCCGATCCCCTAGCGGGCGATTAAAAGTGGGCGGCTAAAGGCCCGCCAGAACACAAGAGATTGTGCACCAGTTGATGTGGCGCCTGCGTGGCGCTGTTACACTGGGCGCAGCCATTGAAGGCACCGCATTCGCCGCCGGAGATTTCCATGCGACCGCTTTTTCGATACCTGTTACCCGCCCTCTTCGTTGCCGGCTGCGCCAGCACCACGGACGTGACCACCCGCTTCACTGATGGGGGCAACCACCCGCCGCAAGATACCCTGCTGCTGGTCGCCCACACCCCGGAAGGCAACATCCGCGAAACCTGGGAATTAACCTGCAGGGATATATTTTCAAGTGATTCGTTGACCGTTTTGCTCAGCCATCAGGAATTACCGTTATGGTATGAAGGCGGAAAAGAACGCATCCTCGATTGGGCGCAAGAAAACGATGTAGAGCGGATTCTGGTGGTCGAGCTGACCCACTTGCTGATAGACGCTGCCGCACCGCCTGCGGCCGGCAACCAGCTCAACCCCATGGAACAATCCGCCGGCGACGTACAACCGACCTGGAAAATCGGGATTGGCGGCGACCTGGCCAAAGACGAGGTACCCGACGCCCTGCGGCAACATGGCGCAGAGTTGATCAATGCCGACGGCAAACCTCTGGACCGGTATCGCTACCACCCACGAAGCCAGCAACGCCGTTGCCATCGCCAAAAGCCAGTGCTCGGCCCTGCGTCGCAGCTTGCGTGAACAAACCCTTGTTCCCTGACCGGCCAATGTCCGTCGGGGAACGGTAAAACGGACTCTGACAACGGACATGAACATTATGACAGGCCCACTTAACGGACTGACCTTCATCGAACTGGCCGGCATTGGCCCCGGCCCCTTCTGCGGCATGATGCTTGCCGACATGGGCGCCACCGTTATCCGCATCGACCGCCCCGGCGGTAACCCGCATTCCGCCATCGGCCACACCGTCCTTTTCCGCAATCGCCAGAACCTGGCCGTGGACCTGAAAAGCGCCGAAGGCATCGAAACCGTTCTGAAACTCTGCGAAACCGCCGACGGCCTGTTCGAAGGCTTCCGTCCCGGCGTCACCGAGCGCCTGGGCGTGGGCCCGGAGCAATGCCTCGCCCGCAACCCGAAACTGGTCTACGGCCGCATGACCGGCTGGGGCCAAACCGGGCCACTGGCCCAGGCCGCCGGCCACGACATGAACTACATCTCCCTGTCCGGCGCCCTGCATGCCATGGGCCGTGAAGGCGAAAAGCCCGCCATCCCGCTCAACCTGGTCGGCGATTTCGGCGGCGGCGGCATGATGCTCGCCTTTGGCATGGTCTGCGCCGCACTGGAAGCCCAGCGCAGCGGCAAAGGCCAGGTGGTCGACTCGTCCATGGTAGAAGGCTCCGCCGCCCTCATGGCCATGTTCTACGGGCTCAAATCCCAGGGCATGTTTACCGATAATCGCGGCACGCACATGCTCGATTCCGGCGCCCACTTCTATGAAGTGTATGAAACCGCTGACGGCAAATATGTCTCCATCGGCAGCATTGAACCCCAGTTCTATGCTCAGCTTTGCCAAATCGCCGAGCTACCCGCAGACGACTTCGGCCATCAAGTAAACCCACCCAAATGGCCGGAAATGAAACAAAAGCTCGCTGCTGTCATCAAACAGAAGACACGGGACGAGTGGTCCGCGCTGATGGAAGGCACCGACGTTTGTTTTGCGCCGGTCCTCAGCCTTGAAGAAGCGCCCTCCCACCCACATAACGTAGCCAGAGAGTCGTTTGTTACCGTCAACGGCGCCGCACAACCGGCTCCCACCCCGCGCTTCTCTCGCAGTGGCGCCGGGGAAGTCAAACCGGCCACCACCGCCGGCGCAGACAGCCGTGCGGTATTGAGCCAGGCCGGCTTCAGCGACAGCGACATTGAGACCCTGATTGCCAGTGGTGCCGTGAGGCAGGATTGACCCCTGCCCTCTCCTCTGGCCGTACTGACGAAACACACCTGCCGGGCCACAAACCTGGCGGGTGTCGATCGACCCCACTGGAGAAACCATGAACGCAGTAATCCCCGGTACATCCCTGGCCATTCACCCGGAACAATTCCCCGATGTGGCCGAAAACCTGCCCGCCAATGGCATCACCAAAGCGGTACTGGGTGGCGGCTGTTTCTGGTGTGTGGAAGCGGTCTATCTGAATCTGGAGGGCGTGAATGCAGTGGTATCCGGCTATGCCGGTGGCCACGCCGCCCGAGCCAATTACGAAGCCGTCTGCACCGGCACCACCGGCCATGCGGAAGTGATCGAAGTGGAATACGATAGCGCCGTAATCAGCTTTGGCGAGCTACTCAAAGTGTTCTTCTCCGTCGCGCACGATCCCACCCAGAAAGACCGGCAAGGCAACGACCGGGGCACGCAATACCGCTCCGCGATTTTTTTTATCACGATAGCACCGAGAAAGCCGTGGCTGAGGCATACATCAAGCAGCTTAACGACGCTGGCGCTTTCATCGCCCCCATTGCCACCACCGTGGAACCGTTGGACGCCTTTTACCGCGCCGAGGATTACCATCAAGATTTTGCCCGCAGAAACCCGACGCAAGGCTATGTTACCCATGTGGCCAAACCGAAAGTGGAAAAGCTGATCCAGGCTTTCCCTAACAAACTTAAAGCCCAGACACGTTAACCAGACAAAAACCGAAGGGAGTGCCTGATGACCCAAGCACTGTCCGCCAGCGGCTTCGACCTGACGCCCCTGAGCGAAGAAGAGAAACAGGCCCGCGCACAATCGCTAACCGAAGAAGAACGCCGCATCCTGCTCAACCAGGGCACAGAAGCGCCGTTCTGCGGCGGCCTGCTGGATAACAAGGACGCCGGCACCTACCACCACTGCAAATTGTGCGACCTGCCGCTATTCAGCTCCAGCGCCAAGTTTGAATCCGGCACCGGCTGGCCCAGCTTTTACCAGCCCAGCGACCCGGAACACATCCGCGAAATACGCGACACCAGCCACGGCATGGTGCGCGTAGAAATTCGCTGTGCCCGCTGCGACGGCCACCAGGGCCACGTCTTCCCCGACGGCCCGCCCCCCACTGGCCAACGCTATTGCCTGAACTCGGCCTCCATGGTGTTCAAGGGACAATAGCCCCCGCCAACCGTAGGGCGGAAATCGGCAACGCCGATCTCCGCCGAAAGAGCGAGTTGAAAGTTCAAAGTGTAAAGTTGAAACGCGAAGCCAAGCCTCCGCCAGCGAGACCTCGTGGTTCCGCGCTTTTGAACTTTACACTTTGAACTTTCAACTGCTTTTAATCGCCCCGCCAGCGACGCCCTCCTACTTCTCGCCGCCCTCAGCGCCACCCTGACTTGACCACAGAGCACAGCGGTACTTTCTGTCATTGCCTTGGATTACACACTGTTTACCATCGGAGATGACTCCCAAGTCACCCAATTCCGATGATATTGCCTGCGCCGCTTACGCCGCAGAGCAGAACAATACGATCCCAGGAGGCACCATGAACGCCGCAGCCCCGGCCCCAGCCCGCGAAGAATCCGCCCAGACCCGATGGGACCGCATCCCGGTCATCAAGAACGGTGACGACTACCTGGCCAGCCTGCGCAATCGCGGCACACGCCTGTTTCTGTTCGGCGAGCTGATTGATGAGCCCGCGGATCACCCGATCATCAAACCCAGTATCAATGCCCTGCGAGCCAGCTACGATTTGGCCATCGACGACCCGGAGCTGGCCACCGCCTGGTCACCGTTGATCGACGCTCAGGTAAACCGTTTTCTGCACATCGTGGAATCCCCCGGCGACTTGGTGAAAAGAACAAGATGCAACGGCGCATGGGCCAGATTACCGGCACCTGCTTTCAGCGTTGCACCGGCCTGGACACCATCAGCGTGCTGCACTCCGTTACCTACGAAATGGACGAGAAACACGGCACCCAATATCACCAGCGCTATCTGGATTTTCTCAAAGAAGCCCAGCGCAAAACATCCTGATCGCCGCCGGCATGACCGATCCTAAAGGTGACCGCAGCAAGCGCCCCGCCGAACAGGCAGATCCGGACATGTTCATGCGTGTTACCCGCCGCACCGACAAGGGCATCTACGTAAAAGGCGTCAAGGCGCACATGACCGGCGGCTGGAACCAGCACTGGATCTGCGTGCTGCCCACCATGAACCTCACCGAAGGCGACAAGGACTACGCCGTAGTCGGCATGATCCCCGGTGACGCCGCCGGCATCACCTACATCTACGGCCGCCAAAGCTGCGACACCCGCGCCATGGAAGGCGGCGACATCGATCAGGGCAACGCCCAATACGGCGGCCAGGAAGTGCTGGTGTACTTCGACGATGTTTTCATTCCCCACGAACACGTGTTCATGGACGGCGAATACGAATTCGCCCAGGAGCTGGTCACTCGTTCACCGCTTACCACCGCGCCAGCTATGTGTGCAAAACCGGCCTGGGCGATGTGATGGTGGGGGCAGCAGCGTCCATCGTGGAATACAACGGTCTGGAAAAAGTCAGCCATATCCGCGACAAGCTGGTGGAAATGACCCACCTGAACGAGACCATCTACTCCTCCGGCATCGCCAGTTCCCATGAAGCGAAGAAGATGCCCAGCGGCATCTTCATGAACGACACCATGCTGGCCAATGTGGCAAGCACAACGTGACCCGCTTCCCCTACGAAATCTCGCGACTCGCCCAAGACCTGGCCGGCGGCATCATGGTGACCATGCCCAGCGAGCAGGATCTGGAAAATGAAGAAGCCGGCGACATCATCCGCCGCTTCCTGAAAGGCCGCGAAGACATCCCCACCGAAGACCGCATGCGCATCCTGCGACTCATTGAGAACATGACCCTGGGCCGCAACGCGGTGGGCTACCTCACCGAGTCCATGCACGGTGCCGGCAGCCCCCAGGCCCAACGTATTCAGATACTGCGGGGCATGGATGTGGAAACCAAAAAGTGGCACGCCCGCAAGCTGGCAGGCATCAAACAGGAAGGCTGATTCCTGCTTGCCAGCGCGGGGCGTCCTGCTAAATAGCGCCCGCCCCGCACAACGGGCATGCCGGGATAGCTCAGTCGGTAGAGCAACTGATTCGTAATCAGTAGGTCCGCGGTTCGATTCCGCGTTCCGGCACCATTTTGAATTCCACAAAAAAGCCGCGCCTGATTATCAGGAGCGGCTTTTTTGTGGGCGCAAATCGCCACCACTTATCCGTAGGAGCGTCGCTCCTACAACACGGTTTATTTCCCGCCGAAGGCTTTCTGCCAACCCAGCGTAAAGGTGTAATCCGTTTCCATCTGCGGGCCATGCAGGGATTGGTGCACTGGTGCCAGGTATTCCAGTGCCAGGCGATGGCCTTTCAGGCTGCCCTGGCGGGCCAGCAGGTTCACGCCCACACCGATATCCAGGCGCTGGCCGCCTTTGGCATCCGGGTCCGCTGCCGGGTTCATCATGGGTGAAATTGTCAGGTCTTCAGCGGCACCGTGAATATCAGACCACCAACGCTTGTATGCGGCCAAGGATACTGACGCCCAGGGGGCAACTGGCTTAGCCGCCCACACGGACAGGTGCTCCCGAGAGCTTAGTTTGTAACCCTGGTCATTCTCTTCAAGGGGAATGCTGGCCCCCACCTGAGCGCCCCAGCTCCAGCTGTCATACTGCTTGTTCAGGGTCAACCCCGGGCGCACTTCATAGCTGCCGGAGCCCAGCTGCATGGGGTACGGCAGCTGCACATCCTGATTCGGCATGGGAACGTAATCTTCTTCGGTGATCGACCCAGTCGGCAAGCCAAAGGACAGGTTCAGATGTAGCCGGTAGCCATCCTGATCCAGAAACTTGTACAGGCCGCCTACGCTTACATCGCCCAGCCCAGCGGTTTCGGTATCAAATTCGCTCTGGGTGGTGTTACCCATCATGGTCATGCGGGTCTTGGTGGTCATTTCCTTGGTGCTGTAGGGCACCATGGCCATGAGCGTCAAGTTATCCGTGGGTGCATACATGGCGCCAAGCATGTGCATCTGCATGGTCATCTCATACGGCAGGGCTTTCATGTTCATCATGCCCATGCCCGGGATTTCACCAAAGGCTTCATTGGTGCTCAGGGACTCGCTGCCGGATTTCGCGCCGCTCATGCCCATGCCCATATAACGGTAAGACAGCATCCACTCGCCCTTGTTATGGGTGTGATCGCCCATCACTGAGATCGGCGCATGGCTATCAGCGCGCGCGCCGTCATAGTGGGCAAGCGCAGCAGGGCTAGCAGTAATGAGAGAAAGAGCAACAGCGGAACAGGCAATACGAGACATGGAATTTCCCCGGCATTGAATCAACGCCCGCAAGGATACGGCGCTGGGGGGAAATGCCAATGTGGCAAAGTGTCACACCAATCAGGCGTGGGAACCCTGAACGGGAGGCTTGCCAGGTTCCTGATGGAAGTCTTTCTGGTACTCCTTGCGGTATTGGCCCGGCGCACAACCCTGCCAGCGTTTGAAGGCATGATAGAAGTTGGCCGTATCGGAAAAACCCAGCTCCGTCGCCAGGCTTTGCATATCACAGCGCGGCTGGCGTAGCGCCTTGCAGGCATGCTGATGGCGCACCTGATCGCGCAACTGTGCAAACCGCGCCCCCTCTTCCTGAAGCCGCCGCTGGAGTGTGCGCGGAGTCATGGCCAGCACATCGGCAACCGCTTCCATGGTCACCGTATACTCACCGAGCAAACGCTCCAGCTGCTTAACCACTTGCCCAGTCACCCCACCGGCCCGGGATAATCCGGCCAGCACCTGGTCCGCAGATTTGCGCAAACGCTCGTTGTATTTCGGGTAGGCACGGGGCAGCGCGGTGCCAAGCAACTCGGCACTGAAGCGGATGGCATTTTGCCCGGCAGAAAACGACAAGGGGCACTGAAAAAATGCCCCATAGCTTTCCAGCTCGTCGGCGCAGGGTTCAGCATGCAGAAAACAGGCACCGGTGAGCGGCATGTCTGCGCCCAGTAGGGAGCGCCCAATGGACAGCATGGTCGCGACCACCACTTCGTTGTGGGTGCGCGTCGCCGTAAAGCGCAAGGTTGGGTCTTTGCTGATCACCGACAACTGCACACTCTTGCCATACAGATCCAGAGAGAAATCCAGATACGGCACCACCAGGTCCTTGTAGCGAAACAGCATACCAATGCCCTGCTCCAGGCTATTGGCGGTGGCCATCAGGTTGCCCAACAGATCCAAGTTGCCATAGTGGTTATCCGCCCCCACATGCAGCCCGAAAGCGGATCATCACTTTCTGTAAAGGCGGCATAAAGCAACGCATCAAGTTGCTCAAGGCTGATGAAGCGATCGCTGCGGCCGACAATATCCGCATCAATGCCCACCTGCTCGAACAGGGCCTGCACATCCAGCTGGTTACGTAACGAGACTTCAAGAAGCCCCGGCAATATGGACGCCGGTAACAGTGTTGTTGTCATGCTGACTCCTCGCAATCACCCGAAACTAGGCAAAGCCCTCTGACAGGTCAACAACGCCCGCCGAATTGGCCCGTTTTACCGACTGGGAGGTTGCCCCTTACTGTGCGTAATCTAGGCCCCTTGGAATCATGGCTTTTGCGTAATCGCAATGGCCTGCGTTTGCGCTTCCCGCAGGCGCCTTCTGCCAATAAAAACACGGATACAGCATGCTAAAACGTTATCTGGTCGACGAAGTCACCGACACCCGCGCCTCCCGCAAACAGGCCTTCAAGCTGTTTGCCGACGCTAACAACTGGGCCAACTGGTGCTCGGTAGTCCGCCACGCCCGGCTCCTCAATGGCGGCTGGCGTCCCGGCGCCCTGCTGCTGTTTGTGGCGGACCTGCCCCGCCTGCCGCCGGCGCCGGTGGTCGTGAAGGTGCTGGAGTACAAGGAAAACGAACGCATCACCTGGGGCCTGCAACTGCCCTTCGCCCGCATTACCCATCGCTTCACCTTTATCGACGATGGCCAGGGCGGCTGCCGGGTACACCAGGAAGAATGGACTGAGGGCTTGTTGACACTGTTGACCTGGCCCGCCGGCAAACTGATTCACCGTTTCGATACGCGATTCGCGGCAGAATACGCAGCCATGTTCTGAAACCGTCTGTTCGCTGTAGACATAACAAGATTGCAGACCCCCTGTAACGCAAACCGGATACCTCATGACCCATCGATTGTTTAACGCCTATTGCCGGGCTGTACTGGCACACCCTGTTTTCTGGCTGGTGCTGCTGGTGCTGCTTTGTGGTGTCGCCGCCACGCAGGCCCGCAACTTCAAGATCGATGCGTCAGCGGATTCCATGGTGCTGGAAAACGACAAAGCGCTGGAGTACTACCGCAAGGTCTCCAAGCAATATGGCGGCAGTGATTTCCTGATCATCACCTACAGCCCCAAAGACAAACCCTGTTTCAACAGAACAGCCTGGATCACCTGCAATCCCTGCAGCAATCGCTCAAGGATGTGGACCGGGTCAGCTCCGTTTACAGCATGCTGGATGTGCCCCTGCTGTTCAGCCCCCAGGTGGAATTCAGCGACCTGGCCAATGAATACCGCACCCTCACCAGTGACGGCGTGGACCTGTCGCTGGCTGAAAAGGAATTTACCGACGAAAACCCACTCTACGAAGACTTATTGGTCAGTGACGACGGCAATACCACCGCCCTGCTGGTGAGCTTCGAGCGCGACCAGAAATATTACGACCTGCTCTACAAACGCAACGACCTGCGCGATCAGGAACGCAACGGCGAACTGGACGAACAAGGCCAGCAGGCGCTGGAAGACGCCACTCGCGCCTTCAGTGATTACAGCAGCCAGATCCAGCAACGCACCGCCGGGGAAATCGACCAGGTGCGTGAGATCATGGACAGCTACCGGGACGACGCCAACCTGTTCCTGGGCGGCGTCCCCATGATCACCACCGACCTGGTGCGCTTTATTCGCTCGGACCTGAAAGTGTTCGGCGTCGGCGTACTGGTCTTCCTGATCCTCACACTGTTCCTGATTTTCCGCCGTCCCCGCTGGGTGATCGTGCCGCTGGCCTGCTGCGGCGTCACTGTGCTGGCAGTGACTGGCTGGCTGGGCTGGATGGACTGGAAGGTGTCCGTTATCAGCAGTAACTATATTTCCCTGCTGCTGATCATCACCATGTCCATCACCATTCACCTCACCGTGCGTTTTCGCGAGCTGCATGAAGAGAACCCGGACGCCAGCCAGAAATGGCTGATCCGCGAAACCGCCGCCCACATGATGCGCCCCAGCATCTACATGATTCTCACCACCATGGTGGGCTTCTCCTCCCTGGTCATCAGCGGCATTCGCCCGGTGATCGACTTTGGCTGGATGATGACCCTGGGCCTGGGCGTGTCACTGATCGTCTGCTTTCTGGTGTTCCCCGCCCTGCTGGCCCCGCTATCCGCCGGCCAACCCCGGCAAGGGCGTGATCTCAGCCGGGAATTGACCCTGGCCTTCGCCGGCTTTACCGAGCGCCGCCGGCCCATTCTGCTGATCGTCGCGCTGGCCGTGATCGTCGCCTCCCTGTGGGGCGTCAGCCGCCTGACCGTGGAAAACCGGTTTATTGATTACTTCCAGAAAGACACGGAAATCTATCAGGGCATGCTGCAGATCGATCGCAAACTGGGCGGCACCACCCCGCTGGATATCGTCATCGATGCACCAAAAGCCACAACCGCGCAAAAAAGCCGCCCTCAAGCAACCCGCCACCGGCTGGGACGGTGACAGCATAGAGGACAGCCCCAGCGACCCGTTTGCCTCTGACAGCCCTGACGAGGCTGGCGGCGATCCGTTTGCCGATAGTGATCCCTTCGCCGCCGACACCGCAGACAGCGACCCCTTTGCCAGCGACGCCGGTGCCGATCCGTTCGCGTCCACGCCCAAGAAAGCCGAACCCAACCCGCTCAAGGGTGCTTACTGGTTCACCCCGGCCCGGCTGGGCCAGCTGGTGGACATTCAGGACTACCTGGAATCCCTCCCGGAAACCGGCAAAGTGCTCTCCATCGCCACCACCTACGAGGTAGCAGAAAAACTGAACGGGCGGCCGCTCAGCTATGTGCAGCTGATGCTGCTGGCCAGCTTTATCCCGGATGATTTGCGCAACCAGCTGGTCAAGCCCTACCTGTCTGACGACGGTGACCAGGTGCGCATCAGCGTACGGGTAATCGATTCCGACAAGAACCTGAACCGTAACGAACTGCTCGCCAAGATCCGCACCGACCTGCAAAACGACTTTGGCCTGCAGCCGGAACAGGTGCACCTCACCGGTGCCATGGTGCTCTACAACAACATGCTGCAAAGCCTGTTCGACTCCCAGATCAAGACCCTGGGTTATGTCTTTGCGGCGATTCTGTTCATGCTGCTGATCCTGTTCCGCAGCCTCCCCGTGGCACTGATCAGCATGGTACCCAGCCTGATCTCCGCATCCCTGGTGCTCGGGCTGATGGGCTGGATCGGCCTGCCGCTGGACCTGATGACCATCACCATCACCGCTATCACCATTGGCATCGCCGTGGATGACACCATTCATTACATCCACCGCTTCCACGAAGAACTGCCCAAAGACAACGACTACGTGGCCACCATGAAGCGCTGCCATGGCTCCATCGGTAAAGCGATGTACTACACCTCGCTCACCATCATTGCCGGCTTCTCCATCCTTGCTCTGTCCAGCTTCAACCCCACCGTCTACTTCGGCCTGCTCACCGGCCTGGCCATGCTGGTCGCCCTGCTCAGCAATCTCACCCTGCTGCCAGCACTGCTGATCACCGTCAAACCCAAACTCAGAGCGGGCTAACCCCTCCGCCGGCCACTGAGGGAGCTTGCTTGCAAGCTCCCTCGCCCTTCCTATCCCACTGCCCCTCAATATCCCTCTAAACCACGCCCCTCCGTAGGGCGGAAATGGCACAAGTAATCCCCGCCACAATGACAGCAGCACTAAGCGGTTTTTTTGCCCAACAAATGGCAGAATGCCATCAATAGGGACCGGGCGGGGGCTCGGAATACAACAGAGGGAAGGGGGGTACATCAAGATGTTTCATATTGCAGATTGCAGGGTGCTGCTCTGGTCGATAGCGCTGATCTCCGTACTCGCCACCGGCTGCACCGGCACCCGCTACATGCCGCAACAGGGCCAACTGGCCAGTCCAGCACTGGCGCCCGAAGCATTAAAGAGCTTCGCAGGCACAGCCGATATCCGCCTGAACGTACCCGGTGGTTTCGCCTCACCCAGTGCTCGCCACTACCCGACCCAAATCGCCACCGCGGAAGTGAATCGCTGGTTTGCGGAATCAGGACAAGACCTCACCGTCAGCATGCGTAACGAGAACATCAAAGATAGTGGCTCGCTAACTATCATCACCTATCTTCTGACGCTAGGCATACTGCCTTCTTGGATCAACACCAAAGGGGAAACCGTTCTGGAAGTAAAAACCGGAGACCAGGTGTTGTTTCAAAATCGAGAGCCTGTGGCGTACCGATCATCACTGGCAATGATACCCACGGCCTATGCACTAGGCAGCCCCGGAAAAACACAATATGAGGTCATGGCCAACGACCAGCTCAACCGCCACAAGCAGGCCCTGCAGCAATTCATTCAGTCCCAGCAGGCCGGCTACGAAAGTGCCGTATCCGCGGGCACCGTCGACGCCTATCGTCAGTACCTCAAAGACAACCCGCAATCCTTCTTCCGCATGGAAACCCTGCGTAGGCTGGCCGACTTGGCCCCCGCCACCCATGCATTGCCCTACCATCGCGGCAACATCGCCCTCGACAGCGCTTACATCGTCTACCTGCCCGATGAATACGACATCTGGTTCCTGGGGCCACAAGACATGAAGGTCTACGAGGTGCTTCGTCTGTCCCGCGATGAAGACAACAACGCCCTGCTGGCCTCACGCATCCGTGCCGCCAAACAGCCTTACCGAGTCTTCAACGCGGACGAAATCGCTCTGCTCAAGGAAGGCGGTCTGTCCTCCAGCCTTATCGCCGCCATGATTGATGCCAGTGCCAATAGCCAATCCGGCCCAGCACCTACGGCACCCGCCGTTGCCAGCGCAGTGGCACAACCCGCAGGCACACCGGCAGAACCCGCAGCACAGAGCGGCATGACAGACATCGCCGCCCAGTGCGCCAAGCGCTATGCCGCCTTCAAAGCCTGCGATCAGATCCCCTCTTTCGGCGCCAACATCTGCCGCAGCCAGGTGAAAAAGAAATACTCCCACATCGCCTGCGAACTCATTCAATAGTAGGCAAATTCACTGTGGGAGCTTGCCTGCAAGCGATTACCCAACCGTTAATCGCTTGCAGGGCTATCTAAAAATTGACCACTGACCAAATGAACAGTATATTGATCGTCCGGGTAGCCCCAGGCCTTCATTACTGTGACCCCAGGAAAGCCTGACGATTGATCTCCGCGCCCCAAGGATGGGGCCGGGCTCCCGGACTTATTTCTTAAAGGCAAACACAAATAAATCGTGTGTCCTTTGTAGGAGCGGCGCTTGAGCCGCGAACCGTGCAAAGCAGGACATCCACCTGATAATTTGCAATCTTGCCCTGCACCACTCAGGGCTCCGGCTTCTCCAGCTCCTGCATCACATAGCCCGCTTCATCCATCTTCTCGGTGAGCACCTGCTGGGCATCAAACACACCACGATTATAGAAATACGGCCCCAGCTCTTTGGCAAAGAAATCAATCAAGAACTCCGCCTCGAACCCACCGATATCCTGCTCAAGCTCGTCTTCGAAGTACGTCTTGATCTTGCTGACCATGCGGGCTTTTTGGTCTGGGGTGAAGGTGATATCGGTCATGGTTTACTCATTGCCGAAGAAGGGTTGGAGCAAAGTGCAAGACCTAACCCCATTCGCCCATCATTTGGCGACCGGTTTTTAATGGCTTTTTTATGCATTTAGCCACCCATGCTCTGGATGATTTTTTTTTGTTTAATTCCTGAAATGACCTTACAAGATCATCACAGGCCACCTTTGATGCACCACAACGTGCCGACATATCTATA
>UEXL01000484.1_pt1 | contig 13124 bp, 22 predicted proteins | sample 1796671 | NCBI WGS metagenome assembly UEXL01 (sample SAMEA4772471, study PRJEB27181) | metagenome
GTAGTATATCATATTTTTCACATATGTCAAGGAATTTTGCCCAGTTATTTTTATTATAGGCTCCGGTGGCTTGCTTAAATGAATCGATCTTCTCCATTATTTCCGGTGTCATCTCTCTATTTGAGAACTTGTCAGGATGTAATTTTTTTGCTAGTATTCTGTACATTCTTTGGAACACTTTGTGGGCTGGATTTTCTTTTTTTGGTTCTTCGAACTGAATTATGCCTTCTTTATCAGTTGGTTGTTCTTTTTTGGGATAGACTTTCTCTAGCTTCTCTGAGTTTTCTTTGTTTAACTGGTCTATTGGTACATTGTTGTCTTTGCAGAACTGTTGGTAGTACTTTTCAAATTGTACGTGGGATTCTTTCATGGCTTCGTTTAAGTATTCCAATTCAGAATAAGCAAACAAAAGCTCTTTAACAAGTTTCTTATATCTTTTTACAACCAGTGACATATTATAATTAGTCCCTATCTGTTGCTATTCTATTAAATTCACGATAGGCGAACAATTCTTTTGATGGTCTCTTGATCTCCGCAGCAAGATTGGACTTCATATACTCTCTGTAGTTGTCCCAACTATTGATATTGTGAAAGTCTTTTGGCATCATAGAATCCAGCACCATCATTGTTGGCACCATGGAACACATCTTTAGGTTCAAAGAATCTAGCAGACCACCTTTCTTCTAATGGTAGCTTACTTATTGGTATGCCCCTCTCGTTTTTAACCTCTGATGTATACATGCCTGTGCCTTTTCTTACATTGCGACGATAGATGACAAACTCTTCCTTGCCAAACGTAAAACTCGTATACAGGTTGTCGGAGACTTTCTTTCCATCGGACACAACATAAAAGTTATTCTTACTCTTTATCTGTCTTCTAAGTTTTTGGATAGGTCTTGGATCGAATAAGCCATACGGAAACGATACATAGTACTTATCCGGGATAAGCCACTTAGATATCTGATCTGATACTTTGAGAGCAGACACTGCGCCATGAATAACAGACCACGATAGGCAGTCTCTCTTATCTCTGTCTTTGGGATGTATTGGAACCCAAAAGATTGGTATTCTAATTCTTCTGTCGTTTAGCCTGTTTTCATACTTGTTGTAGAAATGCAAAGGATCTTGGATATAGTCTCCAATCCTGTGTCGAATGATTGGTGCGATGTCGTCATTGCACACAATCCAAATTGTGTTACACCCTGCATGGGCTGCTTCTATGACTGCTGCCTCTATTAGTGTATATCCCGGTGCTATCGGCATCAACGGATCGGGATACGGCATCCTGAAATCTAAAGGTTGGCCGGCAACCGGAATGATTCCTGCAAGGTGGAAATTTGCTTGTGACGAAAAAGGTTTTTCGTTATATTCCATCGGTCCTCCTTCTCTGGTTCTTGTAGCAATAGTTCTTCTAATTTGTGTAATGGCTTGTATATAGGTCTTAATTGGCGGTGTGTGTTCTATTTTAAGAGCGTAGTGTAATCTTCGTCCACTCTTGTTAAATCCGTTGCTCTGTCCCCTGATTCCAGCATCCTTCATCATGCCTAAGACTTTAAGGCGAGCTATTCCCTCTCCATGATTAGTATCCATGGACTGCTCTGCACTTAGATTTGAAACAGCAAACACATCTTTCATATTCTTATTGCTTCCAGCCCTGCTTGAAGTGTAGAAATGGATCTTATTTATAAACTTCTCTTTTGGGTCTTCAATAATAGTATGGCCGTGGTTGTTACCAGACCTAACATCAAACCAGTCGACCACAGTGAAACGTTTTTTGTTAATAACATCAAATCTCAAAATTTGCTCGGAAAACAATCTTATCCTCTTGTTGTGCTCAGTAATTACGACAAATCCACCATCTACTTCCCTAACGGACGAAAGTATGTTTGGTATAACAATAAGCCCAGTCAAAACGAGAGTCAGCCTGTCCCATAACTCTGATTTGTGTATTATTTCAGTTGGGCTGTAGCCTAACAATCTTAGCGAGTTGTGGTATGGCACCTTTTCGACTTCCAGAGGATAAAGGTCATTAATTAAAACCAATTTGCAATTGTTAACAAAACAATATAACAAACTCTCCAAAGACCCTCCAATTATTAATTTATCAAAATGATACTCATTTATCATTTCTTCCCCATAGCTCTGGCTAATATGTCCTGATATGACATGCCGGCCATGGATGAAAAATGCTTATTTTTCTTTGGTGGAGGTTCATTCATCTCTTCGTCTTCTGCTTTTGTTTCGGACATAAAATAAAGCGACCTAACCTGCTCATCAGAGAGAGTTGGGACGCCTGATTGTGGAAGTTTATTAATTAAATCCAAAATATAAAAGATATAGTTTTCACCACTCGGGTCTTTACTGTTCCTCCCATTCCCCAATCATCTATGGACTTTCTAGCAATGAAAGGTGCTCTAAATGCTGGGTCTATTCCTTCATGGCCGGTCATCTCTACCGGTATTTGAACTCCGAATGTAGGATAATCACCACTCCGCAAAACAGAAGATATTTGTGGTATGTCTGCTTGCAATACGACTTTTTCGTCTTCGCTTAAGTGTCTTAGAAATAGCTAACCTTCTGTTCGATAAACTTCATTCCCATTTCTGGTCTGTAGTATTTGCTTCCGTCTGCTCTTTCCGCCTTTGTACCAAAGATGGACCAATGTAAGTATTTATATTTTTTAAGAAGGTCTGGTCCGTGATTCCCATACTCAGCAGGATCATGAGATGGGTCTAATCTCCCGACACCAAACAGGAATTGATTCATCTTTTTGCCAATTTCTATTCTGATTTGTTCCGGATCGTACTCGCTCTCGGTTAAAAACTTTCGCCATTCATTAAGTATCTTTTTCATAGTCTTCGTACATCTCCATAAACTCTTCCGAATCATTTTAATTAGTTCTCCATCTAACAAAATATCGTATACAATAAAGAACGTATCAAACTCAGTTTTTCCTCCGGAGGAAATATGTTATATGATTTTGATATTATAATGCCAACCTTTCGATCATGATCCAGCGTAATAAATAAACCATATTGGTTTAATATTATTAAATCGCCGGGCTTGAACTTATTTGGCACCTCTTATTTCCCTGTATGCCCCTACTGCGATTGGCCACAAATCAGTCGCTATTTCGAGGCAGGCTTCTGCGGCTTTTTGTATTTCCCATTGTGCCCCTTCATGTGTTCGCAAATCAATGAATTTAAGTAGGTTATTAAGATTGACAGTTCCATAATATTCTGTATACATGTTTTGCGGCAATATCATTCTTGCTTGTTCTCGACAAATCCCAGCATCAATCATCTTTTTGTAATATTCTATAGAACTTAAAATGTGACTTTGGACATAATCTCTAGCCGTGGCATTGCTTGGTGGCACTATATTGTATTGATCCCTTGGGTACAAATAAGGATTTATAAGCTCATTCGGATTTGATGCTTGCCTGTTTGATTCGTGCTGAGTTCTAAACCCTTCGGGAATATAAAACTTCAAGCCTTTTTCTGTGTATCTTCTTGAGATTTCGTTGTAGCTCCATGTTCTGTGACGATGATGCTGAGAACGAACAAACAGAGGCACAGTAAATTTAAAAGTAATAACATTATGCTCGAAAGTGCTGGTGTGTCTATGCTTGACAAGGTAATTAATAAGTCGCTTGTCCCGCCCATCCAAACTAGACTTTTGCACACCAAAGCTAACCCTAGCACTATTGACGATGGTAAGGTCACTACCCATATGGTCAACATAGTCCACGCAACCAACATCGTCATCATATATTTTAATTGTTTTTTCATACTTATTCATTATTGTCCTTAATTATTTCTGCCAGCCTCTTCTTCTCGCCAAGCATCATACCTCTGTGTCGCCATCTAGAACTACCCATTCTGCCTTCGTCATTTATCTTCTTGCTTCTTTCGTTGATTGTCTCAACAAGCTTCTTTGCTTCCGGAGTATCCGGAACATCAGACTCTTTTATTGAAATGTATGTCTCTCTCATATATTTTGTATTTTTTGGGTTTGCCATTGGAGATGTAATATTTCCCTTGTTTCCTGCTGCGAAGTCAAAGTCCATAGAGAACTTGGGCCCAGCTTTGGGGCCCTTTGACGGCACGGCACTGTAATAATTCTGTTGTCCTGCCATTTTAGAAAAGTCATTCATGTCGGTAGTTTTCTGTCCAACTGTATAGCTTGGATTCCTAGGAACAAGATATATTTCACCGTACTTTTCAACCGGATAATTCTTATCTTGTTTCATTTTACCAAAGTCAACATAACACATTTGATGTTGTACCTTATCTTCTGGTGTAGGTGCGGGCTCCTGCTTAACAGAATAGACGAATGATTCCTGAGCGTATTTATAACAATAAAATACGGCTTCCTTTGGTGACATGTGCGGGATGATATATGAGTCTTCTTCATCCCCATACTTTCCTTCAATAAACCTGTATCCGAATCCGGCTGTCTTCAAGTCAGCAAGGAATGCTTCATTTCTCGCTTTATTCTCTTTTCATCTGGGTAGTCCTTCTTAGCATGTGGGTTCATCGGGCTCATAATCACAACCTGATCTACTGATCCGACTTCGCCTGTGAACAAGTCCATGATTCTTCCGTACTGGCTCCACTGGGTTGCTTCGGTCAATATCCAAGTGCTTCCTTGCTTTTCTTTAACAACTTCCGCTATTAACTTCTTAAGCGCTTCTTTATTCAGTTTCATTATCTAATCTCCCATAAATGTAATTTTCTAACACTAAATAGGCAGATTTTCCACTAAACTCAATTTTATTAAGCATTCTTCTTTCAACAACCAAAGTATCTCCGGATGCTATTTGACCAAAGAAAGTACTTTGCTCTGAGATATCCTCCACTTTGCACAAAACGTGTGGGTTTTCCGGCTTTTTATATTCTGATGGTAGAACAATTGAAATGCTCTTCTCCTCCTTCTTCTCTTCGATTGGCGATACAAGCAAGTACCGGTTAAATGGTTTAATATTCATATTTCCTCCTACTATAATATAACACATTTTATTTATTTGTCAAGTTTAAATTTAAATTTGATATCATTTTTAATCATCCATATTTTGAAATTACGTATCGCTTTAATATCTGCTGTTATCTCATAATATTGGATTCTATTTTTATAATCTGATGTGGTCTCTAACTGAAACTTCTCTGTTTCTACATCATACAGATAATCCCACAGTTCAAACTCTTTTAAATTATCATCAAACCCTATCCGGACAACTACAGTCGATTGCTTAAGCCTCTTTACAGAAACCATAGTTTTGGTCTGTTCTCCAGACGGTTCGTTATCCTCTATTCTGTGTGGTTCATCGTCGGACATTTCTTCACCCTAAAATAAATAGGATTCAAAAAGTTATTTCGCAAGCGCCACCAGCACAAGCAATTTCGCCGCTTAGGTCTGTATTATCTTCTGATTCTGCTACTTTGTCCAAATCTACATTTACAAGCGATTTTAACATTGTTGAGTATGTTTCTTCGTCACAATCCTCGAATGGTGCCTGTTTATATGTGTGGTCTGCGAATGGCAGTATAGACAGCCCATTATAATGCTTTCTATTATTCCACATCCAGTCTCCAACAGTAACCCACTCGTCTGGCTTGACTGTGATTGTTGCTGAGACGTTATTTGTGTTCTGACCTTTTCTGTGTCCAGTGACAACCCATTCAGTTGCAACCCTTTTTACACGCTCTAATAAATCTGTTGCTGATTCAGTCCTCGTAATCGCCCCATTTGGAGCTTTTTGCGGTACAGAGATAACAGCGGTATCATGTGGGCGAAAGTACTCATTTTCGACCAATTCCGGATGATTATTGAGAAGATACGAATAGATTGCCTCGTTTTTTCCAACTCTTATCCTGCGAATGTAGTGGTCGTTGTGCCAAGCATGGATTCCGCTTGATGTACCAAGAGTTAGAGAAGTGGTTCCTGCCGGTTTTACAGTCGTGCATCGAGAAGCCGGACCAATTCCAATTATTTCTGCGATCTTTGCATTCTCTTCTTTAACAGCAAGGGCTGCTGCTTCCATGTCTAGCTCCAATACTTTACCAGAGGCTATTCCGGTCATGGAAACACCTATTAAATAGTCTTTTTCGGTGTTCCGCTGCCATACTGGCCTGAGGTAATGAAAGTCTGTGTATGAGGCTTGTAGGGTGCCTATGAGCGATCCTGCTCTAGCTCTTGCTTCATACTCTTCTTGGCTCTCTACGTCACTTACATTAACTTCTGTTAGGTTGCAGAACTGGTATGGTCTCAGACTTATTTCACAACATGGATTACAGCCGTATTCCTTGTCGTTTGTAAAGTAAATGCCGGGCTCGCCTGCACCTGATGCTTTGATTCTATCCCAGAGTTCTAAGAATACTTTCTTCTTTATTCTGTGTCTCATGATGACCACGGAGTTGTTTGCTCTTCCTCGTTGTGGGTTCTTTTCCCCACCAGTTGCCAGTCTTAGCGGCAAGCATCTCTTCGTCGTCAATTGAGAACAGTGAGATGAGAGCAGCACGGCGGATACCACCAGCTAATACAGCATCAGCGATGTGGCAAACGATGTCATGGACTTCGATTGTTGAAAGTTTGTCTCCGTTCTCTTTGTGTTCCAAGATCCCCTCGACCTTGATCAAGCACTCTTTAAGCGGCTGAGGTCCGGGTGCTTTACCACCAGAGGTTACAAGACGCTCGCCCTTGGCTCTGATGTCTGAGAAGTCGAAACGAAGCTTAGAGGTGCCCTTAAAGTATGATTTGACGAGTGCAGATACAGCATCAGACCATCCTTCGATTGAGTCACCTATTAAAAACCTTCTAGCTCTCTTAGAATTTGGTTTAAGGATTGATGGTAACTTTTCAACATGATGTCTTTGTACTGAGTATCCAACCCCTGTGCCTCCGAGCAACAAGAGCATAATCTCTCCGAACACACGATGATCATCTATTGGAGCATAAGCACAATTAAAGATTCTATTGGGGCTTATCTCAATGGGCTTACCAGCAAATTGCATTGAACGCATTGATGGTAATACCTTCTTGTCATAAACAAACTGGTATGCCCTCTCAATTTCAGATTTTAGCTCCGGAAATTTTTTTGAGGTGCATGGCTTTATTTCTTGTTACTAGCTCTTGCCAATTCTCCCTTCTATTCTGTTCTGGTAGGTATCTTGCGTACTTCATGTGTACGGTGATGTCTGATAATATTTTGTTCGCTACACTCATTTTGTCACTCCTATTTTGATCTCGTTTGTGCATATTTTTGTTTTAAGAATCTCAAGTTGTCCTTCGATGACATCTCTGGTTTATCTTCTTCATTCTCGCTCTTGTCTAGAACTTTCATGGTTACATTAGACCAGTCTGCGAAGATGGGAAGACAAGACCATCGGGGCCATTACGATTCTTAGCTATAAATACACGGCCTGTATTTGCCTGCTTGTCCTGTGGTGTTCTTGACAATGAAAAGATAAAGTCTGCTACAAAGCACTTGCTAAAGGCCTCGGAGATTGATTCCATTGTTATAACTTCTGCGTTTAAGCCGCCTCTGTTTGTCTGGCTGGCTGTAACGACGGTACACTTCTCACGTTGTGCAACGCCTCTCAATTCTTCATAAATACTTTCCAACTCATGCCTCTTTTCGCCTTGTGATTTTACCGGTTTTAGCAAATCAGCATAGTCAACGATAATCATGTCAGGATTTATGCCACGCTTTTTGAGTCTCTCAATGTGGCTCCTAATTGTCTGGGTCGAGGCAGATTTACTTGGGTATTCTTTAATAATTAGATGCCCATTTATTTCTTTTAGCTTCTCGACAACATTAAGTTTGTTTCTTAATAGGTCATTAAGTTTGATCTTTGTGATGCAAGAGTCAAAGCGCTGACCGACTACTGCCTCTGCCAATTCCAGTGTATAATACACAACAGTTTTAGATTCTTTGAGTGCTGTGGCACCTATGTGAACAAGTGCCATGGATTTACCAGCACCAGTCGGAGCAATAACAACACCAAGCTCTGATTGCCCAAAGCCGCCTTGTGTAATTTCATCAAATCTAGCAAATCCGGTTGTTATTGGGTTACGAGTCTTGATTCTATATCTGTCATCTACATCCATATGCCAATCGTGACCAAAATCAACGTTGGTGCCAAGCTTCATAGCCTCCTCAATCACCTTTTGAATCTCTTCAAAGGAAGATGATTTGAGAAGATGAACTGATTGTATCATTGCTTTCTTGAGGACCTGCTTACGGCAGAAGTCTATCGCATTGTCCTTGATGAATTCTACGCTCTCGATTTCGCTGTTGTTGATGACCTTGGCGTAGAACTGGGTCAGTTGTTTCTTGAGAGCATCCGTATAATTTACAACCTCTGATGTGATGATGGTTGCCATTGTCTCATAAGATGGGTGTTGCCTATACTTTGTTCTGTAGTCTATCAGCATCTTTACGAATATTCTTAAGTGTTCGTATTGGATGAACTCAATATCGATCACTTCGCTTATTTGATCACAAAAGGTGCGATCTTGAAGCATTAAGTGGCAAAGGGTTTTCTTGGAAGTTCTTGCCGAACTTCTGAAATGTTTCTTGTTTGGTTTCCATAATGTCCTCCGTGTGTAACTATGGTATTATATTTTTAAAAGCAGCCCACAAATCAGATAAATTTAGTTGTCCTTGTCCGTCTGTTATAAGCATTTTTTGTATCTCCAACTTATTAAAAGCATGTTCAAAGTTGTCTATGGTATAATTTATTGTGCTCCTCCCATTGTATGATATATTTGATTCATACAACTGCATTATCTCATAGTTATCCTTAACCCGCTCTTGGTATTCTAGCAACTTTTTATGACAATTTTTTTGTTTTACTTGCATTCTGCAATATACAAATAACTCGTCGCAGCTAAGTTGTCTTTCTTGTTCAAGAATTGGTAGATTAGTCTTTATAGTCTTCATTCCAATCCTAGGGACACCTTCAATGTTGTCTGATTTGTCTCCGTCAATAGCTCTGGCTAAGGCGTAGTTATTTGGGTGAATGCCTTCTTTGTGTAAAAGCATTTTGCCATTAATCAGGTAATCCGGGTCTCTTGGTTCTTTGGCTGACGGCCTGTGTATGAAAACATTTTCATCACCCAGTAATTGGTAGAAATCTTTGTCTGATGACACAATTATTTTGTTGTAATCAGCATACTTCTTGTTTTTACAAACAAGCGCTATAATATCATCTGCTTCCACAAAGTCAACCATGAGTTGTATCATGGGCATATTGTTTAAATACTCATGTAGTCTCAACTGTTGGTCTGACCTGTTCTTCTTAACTACATCATCAGGTAGCTCAATCATTCTGCGATTGAACCTAACCGGTCTTCTTCCCGCCTTATAGTTCTTATTCATTTGTCTTCGCTTTTCAGAGCCTCCGTGCCCGTCCCAGCAAATTATAACTTCATGTGGTCTGAAATTCCTACAAAGCTTTTGGATTGATTTAATAAACCCAATCGTGCCTCCATTCGGGAGTCCTTGTGGGTTCATACTTGGGATGATTGTGTATGCTCTTAAAAACATATTCAATGCATCGATTATTAATACTCTCTTATTATCTTCTATTGGTGTTGTTGGTCTCATTTGCCACCTCCCTTTGCGTGTCGATTTGGAACATTGCGTGATGGAAACCCATCTTGTGGGTGTTTCAAGACACTGAACGACTTTTTGTCAATCGCAGCGTATGTTTCAAGTTTATAATAATATATTTCACCTGTTTTCTTATGGCATCCGGCCAGCCAATTAACACCGTGCTCTGCATAATCGAGTGAATTTCTCACTTTTCCACCAGCACACACAACTTCATTTGATCGATCTACAATTTTTGCTATGCTATTGCTCTGCATTGTTTTACACTGAATTGTCTCAAAAGTGCCATCTCTGTCGACAACAATATCATAAACGCAATCTCTTGATGATGGTTCTAAAACTACGTATCCCTTTTTAATTAAATCAAGCCTAATAGTCATTTCGCTAATATCGCCTGATTGATTTGATGTATCTCTATAACTCATATTATCCTCCTATAATAATATATCATGTCACCATCTTGTCATAAAAACCCCGGAGCCAACAAGAACAACTACGCTAAACAAACTTTATGATTTGTATTTTTCTACCATTACTTCATTCAATAACGCAATAACGGCACTTCTAAATGCTTCGTCTTTTAGCTTCTCAATCCACTGCTTTGACTGGAATTTAAAGGGTTTTCCCTCTTTTGGTGTAAGGGTATACCAAGCACCAGAGACACTAAAATTGGGTGTTGTTGATCGTTTAGGATCTCCAACCAAGACTCTTCATCTTGTATTCCAATCTCGCTGCCCCACATAATTTTAAATTCACAGTCTCTACCTTCTGAGCCGAAGCGTGACTTCTTAACGTAGCATCTAACATGAGAACCAATTCTTGTACCATCTTCATCAATAGCAAAGGATTTTTGATTTACGCTTTGTAAGCCAAATACGTAATGAACTAAAGTATTCAATTGCTTTTCCACCGGGAGCGATGAAGGGTTCAATTAACGCCATCATCGGATTTGATGAGATGTTAGTTTTTAATTGGTTAATTAAAAGGAGCGTTGATTCTGTGTTCGCCAGAGGAATCGTAAGTTTGGGAAATGCTTTCGAAAAAATTCTTGGCTTTACGGCCATAGAAGATTGTGGGTTGAAGTCACCTTCCAAATCTTTCTCGGATGGAGTGGCAGCTACGCTATCCCAGATGAACAATACACGGGCTTCCCCATATTCATTCATAATATATTCCATCGTGTTGAGCACATTCTCAACGCTCGTGGCTTGATAATAAAGAAGTTGGTCTTTTGAACAACCAGCGCTCTCTAAAAACTCAGGGTCAATAGCTGACTCTGCGTCAAAGTATACAACGAACATTCCTTTCTTTTGAGCATTCGCTGCGATCTGTGCTGCCATGAAACTCTTACCAGAACCGGACAAGCCAGCCAATTCAGTAATCTTTCCTACAGGGATTCCTGCTTCTCGGCCCGGACTTAGAATTAAGTCAAGCCATTTAGAGCCGGTTGGAATCCAATCCTTTACGGACACCGGATCTGATTGGGAAAGGTCATGAGCGACATTCATTCCCATCTTCTTGTTGATCTTCTTTGCAAGATCAGCAACATTTATTTTACCTGTTTTCATTTGTAATACATTCCCCACGGTTACTCCTTTTAGTGATATCTTACAGTCTCTTCTTCTTGTTCTTCTTCAGCAGGTTCCTCGATTGCGGAATCTTCTGCTTCTTTTTCGCAGCTGATCATGAACATTAGCATGGTTGCTGCGATTATATTAGTTATTTGAATTGTTATCATTTTGCCTCCTATGATAAGAAAATAAGGCATCTGTGGACCCATGCCTTCCTGCGGTTTGGTATTTTGAGGTTCTAATTTATAGAATTTTTCCCATGCTGCCTGCTACATTTTGTCAACTTTTGTTGTGGATTGGAGCAGCTTTTCATTAAACATTTGTCTAAAGTCAAAGCAAGTAAATTCCTCATCTTGGTCTCCTTGGGAGTATTTAATAGAATAAGCTAAAGGGACAAGCAGTGCTGTTACAGCATCTCTGGCGTCTTGAGAACCTTGTAGCCAGAATTTTGAAATATACCTATGATCTTTATTTAATTCTAATATACTTCGATTCTTCTTGGTTGGGGTTGTCCACCAAGCCTCGTTTAATTCCCCAAGGTTAGATTCTTGAATAATATATTTTGGGATGTTAAGGGGTGGTAATTTCTTGTCAAATGGAACCACTACTCCATCTTTATTTGAATCTTCTTTATTTGAATCTTTGTTTGATACTGAATCTTTGTTTGATACTGAATCTAATACGGCTTTTAACTTGCCCAAATCATCGGTAGTGTCTTCTTTTTTTGCCGTCGAATTTCGTGCTGCTTGGGGTTGCATGCCTCATAACAATTTCATGAATCCTATCTTTAATAGATTGAGTGGGCAGGACATCTGATTTATCAAATGTTGTACCGTACATAGGATCTTCATCAGCATCAAAATAAACTGCCCACCTACAGTGTCTATAGGGGCCTGATAGTCCAAGTCTTATCCCAAGTCTCATCTTTAGTTACTCTGGATTTGATCAGTCTGTCGCATCTGAAAAAATACCCGCCCTGATTCTTTTCAAGCGATTTTGTGACTTTGGCATCGGCTTTATTACATTTAGGATTAAATTAATCAGATCAACAACACGAATTCTCGTTTTTGTTCCCGGTATAATTTCATCAGCACATTTTATTACTTTAGGATGATACCAACATAAAGGATCAACTGAATTAACGATACATCATCCACAATCAATTTCAAACTTTTAACGGCAATCTTTTCGCAATAGGTTCTTTCGCAGTATCCGATTATAGATTTCTTCATATTATCCTTTCTTGTGCTGAAAACATCCAAATCAAAATTCTGCAATATTATCATGGTCCCGCTGCCCTTTGGGATTTTACTGTTGAACATGGTTAAAAGATCTTTTGTGATTTTAATTTCAAGTTCCCCATGCGTCGTTTTTCTTAATTTCTGCAATATCATACTGTCTAGCATGCATATCGCCATTTTTATCACGAGTTACTGTGGTCTTTTTACCTGCGATGCCTAGGCTACTTAGTGTACCACCGCAACCAAATTTGCCTATTTCTTGAGAGGTGCGAGAGCGTTCATGGCCAAGTGTGTATGACCCTTTCAGTTCTGTTTTGGTCATGCCTCTCCATTATCCCATATGGCGATTAAATTAGCACTTTCAGATGGGCCTCCAAACTCAATCCAGACATGATCGCATCCGGCATCATCAGAGTTGTCAATTATCTCTCCAATTACTGTTCTTAGTCTATATCTTCCTCGCCTTAGCGATTCTATAAATTTGTGTCCTATTTTTCCCTCTTTAAAACTTGTAAGGGTAGGTGTTTCTTTTAGCTTTTGTACAGCCATAATTTTATTCCTTGTCGGTATTTACCGACGGTTAGATTTTAAATCTTATTAGATCCAAAATATTTTGATTTGTTTCTTTTCTCAATTCTTAAATCGAAAAAATGTCTTTTAGCCAGCATTACCTGTTTCCACTCACGCCACGGGAGG
>UEXL01001341.1_pt1 | contig 13117 bp, 28 predicted proteins | sample 1796671 | NCBI WGS metagenome assembly UEXL01 (sample SAMEA4772471, study PRJEB27181) | metagenome
TTTAAAAGTATTAAACCAAGGAAGTATTGAGAGGTAATCTTAATACTTTTAAGACCTATTGCTGAAGATATGCTGCTTTAGATTACCAGATGAAAACTGCAAAAATTAGAAAAAGAATATTCTCCTGTTAATGTAAAAGTTGATATACCTATGAAAGATATATTTACTAAAAAGAATATGATTCTTATTTAAAGAAAAACAATAATGACCAAGTATCTAGGTTAGGATTGGCTGAAGGTGGTAACTTATCTAAATCACGAATGTTAGAAATAAATAATTACTTAAAAGGTAAAGGTTATAGTAAAGCAAGAGCTATATTTTAGCTAATATATCTGTAGAAACAGGAGACACTTATAATCCTTTTGAGCAAGAAAAAGGAAACAGTAAAAAGGATATGGTCTTTTTCAATTAACTGGTAAAAGAAAAGACATAATAACTGGATGAAGAATAATTTTGATGAACAAACTGTAGATAATATACCTATGCAACTAGAATATATGCACGAAACTATTTATGGTAATGAATTAATGGGTACAAAAAAAGGCAGAGAAATCGGAGGAGGAACTGCTAGTAAGTTACAACAAAGTTTTGCAACAGGGACTCCAGAAGAAATAGCTTTATCTTTTAGTAATGAATGGGAAAAACCCGGAATACAATGATAGAAGAGAAGAAAGCTACAAGAGTTATTTAATATTATAGACTAATGACACTTTACACCGAGGAACAACTTGAAAAAGCTTATAAAGTCTACAGGATACATCAGATACAACAGGACTTAGGCTTTATGCAGTTAGAAGACTTTAGAGTGTTATACGAAGACTTAATGGCAGGTATGTCTTAATGGGATTTCCGTTTGAAATAATAACTATGTTAGGCTCTACTGTACTTGGTGGAGTTATGAGTGTCTGGGCAGAGAGTCGTAAGGCTAAACAAGATAATCAGAAGTTACTTATAACACGTGGCGAGTTTGAAATGAAAGCTCGTAAAGCTGCAAGAGATGTTAAAGATAAAGGATTCCAATGGACAAGAAGAATCATAGCACTAACATCAGTGTTTGCTATAGTAGTATTACCTAAACTTGTAGCTGTTTATTATCCTGATGTAGATGTTACTGTAGGTTATACAAACTTCCAACCGGGATTCTGGTTCTTCAAAGAAGGTAGAGATGTATTTGAATGGATAACTTTTCAAGGCTTGGTAATAACACAATTAGATACCAACTTAGTATCAGCTATTATAGGTATGTACTTTGGTGGTAGTTTAGTTAAGAAGTAATATGCAAGATTGGGTAAACGCTATAGAGACTATTGGTATTCCAGCAGGTGCAGCAGGGTTAGGATATTTAGTTTGGGTACTCTTTAAATCTTTAATAGCGGACATACATAAGAAGTTAGATACGCAACACGGTATGATAGTTGCATTAATAGATAGAATAAGACAGATGGATAACGACATGATTAGAATAGATGCTATGTGTCGTGCAGCAATGGGTTTAAAACCTGATATAGATAGGATAGCTAGAGCAGATGGACAGAAAGACCAAAGAAAAGATTAATTTAGAATTACCACTTATAAGTATATTTGTATTTTTATTTATTATAAGTGTGTTAGAGAATATATAATGAAAATAAAACCAACATTTAAAAGTAAAAAGACTTAAAGGAACTGCAAGTGGTGTATGTTCTTTTGGTCTATGTTAATTATGTTCTGGTCTGTAGGAAGCATTGCAGATGAGATAGTATTTAAGTTTAAGAGTCCTAGCTTTAGTGGTATTAATACTAGCTCACATTATCTTACTATTCAGAATCAAGAGTTTAATCGTAAAGAAGCATTGAAGGCAGAGATTAAGGCACTTCAAGACCAGATAGAAAGAGACAAAGAGAATACAACACTTGCAAGATTTATAAGAAACTTAGAATCACGAATATACTCACAGTTATCAAGACAGTTAGTAGAAAACTTGTTTGGTGAAGTTCCTTCTGATAGTGGTACATTAACTTTAGAAGGCAATACAATTGTTTATAACGTGGAAGATGGAATAATAACTTTAACTATAACGGATAGTGATGGCAATACAACGACTATATCTTTGCCTGTTGGTAACTTTACTTTCTAGTTGTGCAGTAGTACAAGAGAGTGGAGATTTAGTTTTAACTAAAAAAGTCCAGTCTAGTTCTACATTAGATTTACAATCAGAAGAGTTAAGGAATTTACCACCAGCACAAATAAGACCAACGATAGCTATATACCCTAATAGCTTTAGAGATTTAACAGGTCAAAGAAGAAGTAATAGTACTTTTGCTTTGTTTAGTACTGCTGTAACACAAGCACCTGAAGCTTTTCTTATTAGAGCTTTTAAGCATACAGCAGGTGGAAAGTTTTTTAGAGTTGTAGAAAGGGTAGGTTTAGATGACCTAACAAAAGAAAGACAACTCATACGTAGCACACGTAAAGATTTTAAAGAAGATAATAAGATGCAACCACTGTTATTTGCAGGGTTGTTAGTCCAAGGTGGAGTAATTAGTTATGAAGCTAATTTAAAATCTGGAGGTAGTGGTGCAAGATACCTTGGTATAGGAACAAGTAAACAGTTTAGAGAAGACACAGTTACTATATCTTTAAGGTTAGTATCTGTATCTACCGGTGAAGTTCTTATGGAAACATTAGTATCCAAAAGCATTTTATCAACAAGTGTTTCTCAGGATGTATTTCGTTTTATTGAGACTGGCACAGAGCTAGTAGAAATAGAAGGTGGTATATCAGAGAATGAAAGTGTTTCAATAGCTTTACAAAAAGCTGTAGAAACTGGGGTATTAAATATAATCAATATTGGAATAGAGAGAGGCTATTGGAAATATGAAAACTTTAAAATTAATGAGCCTAGTTGTGATGATGAGTGCATCGCTTCTATACGGGGCTGATAACGAAATATATATAGACCAGTCTGGTGCTACATTTAATTTAGATGCAGAACAGCTTGGTTCAGGTAACATCATAGGTGGAGCTAGATGCTGCTGGGTCAATGACTGCATTAGACTTAGATGGTGGTGTACAGACTATTGATATTAATCAAATAGGTTCAAGTAATAAATTCTTAGGAGACATTACTGCAGATAACTTTGTAGGTTTCTGGGAGTTTGATGGTTCTACTAACGTGTTTAATGTACAGATAGACCCTACTAATACTTATGGTGCTGATGGTTCTGATGTTAATGTAGATGTAACAGGTGGTACAAATACCTTTACACTTGACTTAGCTACAACATCTTTAGCAAGTAATGCAGATATTGACTGGGTTATAGATGGTAGTGGTAACACATTTGATTTTAATATTAATAATGCTGATGCAACCAATGATGTAAATGTTGATGGTAATGACAATACTGTAAACTTTACAGGTCAAGGCTATGCAGGTGGTTACTTTAAATTAAATCAAGTAGGTAATTCTAGAACATTTAACATACAACAACTGAGTACTTTAGACAATGACTGGTTACGAATTACGTCTAATGGTTCTAGTGGCACTGTTTGTGTCATTCAAAACGATGGGGGAACAGCAGTCGGTTGCTAATATAGGCAACATAACTGAACTAAACGGAACAGGTAGAGTTGTAAGAGATGAAACCTTCCAAGCCTCTATAGACCTAGACATAAACAGCTACGATAATGTCCAAACTTCTAACGGGAGATTGGGCATTACTTTTTTAGATGACAGTCAAGTTAGACTTACTGAACATTCTGAATTAATTATAGATGAATTTATCTATGACCCAGACCCTTCTAAATCTAAGATGGCTTTACAATTTGCAAGTGGTACTGCAAGATTTATCACAGGTAAGTTAGCTACAATAGATAAAGAAAATATAACTATACAAACTCCAAGTGCTACGATAGGTATTCGTGGTACAGACTTTACTGTAACTGTAGATGAGTTAGGTAGAAGCTTAGTTATATTATTACCAGATGATGACGGTCTTCCAAGTGGAGAGATAGTTGTCGCAACAGCTATGGGACAGGTAGTTCTTAACAAGCCTTACCAAGCTACAACAGTTTCTATGTTTGAAACTAAACCAACAAATCCCGTTATCCTTGACTTGACCCTAGAGTTAATTGATAACATGTTAATTGTAAATACACCTAGGGAAGTGACACAGAATGAAAGAGAAGATGGAGGGAGTAATGTTAGCAGTCTTGATGTTGACTTCCTTGAGTTTGATGATTTAGAAACAGACTATCTTGCAGAAGACAATTTAGAGTTTACAGAGTTAGACATTAATTATTTAGATGTAAACTTTCTTGAAGACTTGTTAGACATTATAGAAGATGTCAATGAGCTAGACCAAACTTCAACAATTTTAAAAACTGATATAGATTTAAAAGGTACTAAGATTGGGTACGATAGTGAGACTCAGATAAATACTTTTATGACTGATAACGTCATAACATTCTACAAAGCTTTAGAAGATACTATCAAATTAGATTTAGATAAATCAAATGCTTACACTATTGTAATGATACAGAATGGTAAGAGTACACAGATAGTTGTTAATGGTGGTGGTAACTCTACTATAACTATAACACAAGGAGACTAGTATGAAGTGGGCAATTACCTTATTAACTCTATTAACTTTGCCTCTCCTCTTCAATAGTGTACCATTAGAAGTACTAAGACTTAAAACTTTTGATGCTCTTGTCACAACTAAAGAACCTACCGGATACTTTACAATCCTCAACATTGACGAACAATTCCTAGATGACAAGGTGGATATCCCTGCCTAGATAAACACTTGCAAAGATTCATAATGATATAATAAACAATGGTGCATTAGGTGTAGGATGGGTTATGTTATTTCCACATGATAGAATGGGTGGAGATGATGAGTTTTCTAAAGCTTTACAAAGCTCTCCAAGTGTTATAGCTATGCCAGAAATATCTAATGGTATTTATCCTAAGACACATGGTACAGTTATCAAAGGACCAATAGTATCTTTACCAAAAGCTCAAGGCTTCTTAGAGAACATAGAACCTTTAAAACAATCAGCTAGTCAAGGTGCTATATCTGCACCAGTAGATGTAGATAATTTAGTAAGGCGTATACCTTTACTACAACAAACTAATAATGGGTGGGTTGCTTCGTTTGGAACAGAAGTTTTAAAAATACTAGGAGGTGGTCGTACTTATCAGATTGTCACAAATCTGAATGGAATAGAACAGGTTAGAGTTAGAGGTATTCCGCCCATTACCACTGATAGTCTAGGACGTAAATGGATTAGTTGGGTTGATACACCACAGACAACACTATCTGAAATGAATGTAGAAGGTAAGTTTGTCTTTGTAGGTTTTACAGCCAAGGGTATATCACCACAACTTGCAACACCTATAGGTCTATTAGAACCACATAAAATACAAACAGCTTTATCAGAAAGTATGTTGATGGACACACCACAAATACCAGACTATAGATTGTTTGTTGAACTATTACTACTATGCCTCTCAGGCTTCCTCACAGCACTTCTAATAGCACGGTTAGGTATAACTAAGGGTGTTGTATCATTCTTGGGTTTGTTCTCTTTTATGGGCTATATGGAGTATCACTTTGTAAGCCATAATATCTTAATAGACTTTACATGGTCTCTAATAAGTATGACACTTATTGCTACCTTACAATTCTATTTAAACTTTAGAACTCAATACAAACTTAGACAACAAATCAAGAAACAATTTGAACATTATCTTGACCCAAGACAAGTCAAACAACTACAAGATAATCCAGAGCTTTTGAAGTTAGGCGGAGAACGAAGACGTTGTACGTTTTTATTTACAGACGTTAGAGGCTTTACAAGTTTATCAGAACGATTAGAACCTGAACAAGTCACAGAAATTATGAATAAAGCATTAACAATTCAAGCTAATGCAGTTAAAAGTATGACGGTATGGTTGATAAATATATTGGAGATGCAATGATGGCTATCTTTAATGCACCTATAGATGTTGATGACCATGAAACCAAAGCTATCTTAACAGCCATTGAAATAAAAAGATATGAAAGAAGCTGATTTAGGAATGGAGATAGGTATAGGGATAAATACAGGAGAAGCTGTGATAGGTAATATGGGAAGTGATACAAGATTTGATTATTCTGCTATTGGTGATGCTGTAAATTTAGCAGCTAGATTAGAAAGCTCTACTAAAGAAGTAGGAGAGGATATAGTGATAGGGTATACCACAGCTATGAACTCTGATATACCCACTAGATATTTAGACCCTATAAAAGTAAAGGGTAAGAAAGATGAGATAATTATTTATACTATTCAATAGCCTCAAGTTCTCTTTGAAAGTAAGAATGTAATCCTCCCATCTTTTGTTTACCATGCTTTAATATATTTTTATAAGATATCCTTCTTCTTGAGGAAAGTTTATCAACTTCTTTTCTGGGTAACATACTAAATTCTGTTACTATTTTATTATCCCTAGTTAAAAGTATTTTAAAGCTAACAAGGTTTGCTTCGTTTTATTAATCATTTGATTCCTCTAAGTTTGTAAATTAATTGTATCTTGTCTACCACGAAGTCCTGCTTTCATATAGGTAGTAGCTCGTCCTTCAAAAAGTTCTGATGTTCTACACCCATTACTTCATCAATCCAACCAAGAGGATTCTCTCTTTGGTCATAGTTAGTTTTAAACCAAGTTGAAGTAATCTTCTATCAGCTATATATCTATTGTAAGCATACATATCTTTTTAGTTAGTCCTTGTATGTCTCCCATATCAAACACTAAGTCTAAGAACTTATCTTCAAGCTCTACCATGTCTCTACATATTTGATATAGTTCTGCTTAAAATCATCTGTCCATATTTCTATGTTCTCTTGTATAAACTCTCTAAACAATTTAGTCATAGCTTCAACGTGCATAGACTCATCACGTATAGAGTAGGTAACTATCTGTCCCATACCTTTCATCTTACCGAACCTTGGAAAGTTTAATAAGATTGCAAAGCTACTAAACAACTGTAGTCCTTCTGTAAAAGCTGAATAGACTGCTAAAGTTTTAGCAATAGTTTTCTTATCAGACTTAAAGAGGTTTAAAGTTACCAACATAATCATGCTTGTCTGCCATCTCTTCATACTCCGAGAAAGCTTTGTACTCTATTTCAGGCATACCAACTGTATCTAACAGTAAGCTATACGCATCTTGATGTATTGATTCCATGTTAGCAAAAGATGACATCATCATTCTTGCTTCAGGTTTCTTAAAGATAGGCATGTACTTGTCAACATATCCTGCACCAACATCTACATCTGACTGTGTAAACAATCTAAATATTTGTGTAAGTAAATGTTTTTCTTCACGTGTCACATCCTGCCAATCTTTTACATCTGTATGCAACGGAACTGATTCAGGCATCCAATGCATTTGGTTTTGTAGTTTGTAATACTCATACATCCAAGGGTACTCAAACGGTTTATAATAATCTCTAGTTTTTAATAAGCTCATAACTTTTATTCCTTTGGTAAATATACTATTGTTAATGAATTACATTTAGGGCAACTTAAGTTAGTTTCCATTATATAATCCTCATCCTCTTCTTCTATGTCGTGGTCTCCGCCCCATATTAATTGTGTTTTACAGTGCCAACAATCCATGACTATCCCTCACACGCTATACATTCCACGTCATCTAATCTTATACGTGGGACTTTAGTGTTTACATTCTCTACATTTCTAGCTGCATTAGTTCTGAAGTAATACAACGATTTTAATTTATTCATACCATACCAGTGTACATCATTTACATACTGCATGTATTCATCATGCACTTCTTGTGGCTCTGTACTTTTAGGCAGAGTAAAGAATAGATTAACAGACTGTGCTTGACTAACAAACTCTTGTCTTTTGTAAGCATGTTCTATAATCCATATTTGATTTATTTCATTTGCTGTTTTAAATATTTCTTTCTCCTCATCAGTAAGAATATCTAGGTGCTGTACTGACCCATCTTTACCAGAAATATCTTTCCAAATATTTTCTAACTCTTGACCCTTAATTTAGACTTGAAAACTTTTTCCAGATACTTGTTTTTAACTTGGTAAGAGCCGGATAAAGTTTTGTGAGTATAGCAGTTAGCCCTGTAAGGCTCAATAGAAGGGAAGTACCACTACATATAATACCAGAACTAGCATTAGGAGCAATAGCCATAAGGTTAGCATTACGCTTACCACTACCATGTATATCAGGAGCTTCTCCTCGTTTAATAGCCAGTTCTTTAGTAGCTTCATTTGCTCTAGTGTTAATGTAAATAAATGCTTTATAGTTAAACCAGTTGCGTAAATACCTTCAAAAGGAATGTTCCTAGATTGAAGATAAGCATGGAAACCCATAGCACCAACCGAGACTTCTTTCTCGATACGCTGAGTAGGCACTCTTGGTAAAGCCTTCTTTACCTTCTTTAACATATTTTTGAAAGCGTTTAAAATTTGCACTATATTCTCCTAACTGTGTTGTGTCTATTGCATTGTCAATGTAATGTTGTAAAACATTATCAAGCATGGTTATTAAATCTTCAATGAACATATCATCTTTTGACCAGTCATCAAAGTGTTCTAAGTTTACAGAAGATAAACAACATACTGCTGTTCTTTCTTCATCTGTTGGTAAAGTAATCTCAGAACATAAATTACTTTGTCTAATTTTAATCCTAAATCTTTTGTTGTTTAGGTAAATGCTTCATTACATGTATCAATATTAACCATGTAAGGTTCACCTGTCTCTGCTCTAGCATTAATTATCTGCCACCATAAGTCTCTAGCATTTACAGTCTTAACAGCTTCGTTAGTTTTAGGGTCAATCAATCTCCAGTCATCATCTTTTTACTGCTTCAAGAAAAAGATTAGTAATGTTTATACCATTATGAAGATTAAGATTCTTTCTATTTATATCTCCACCTGATTCTTTTCTCATGTTTATAAACTCTTCAATCTCTGGATGAGAGATATCCATGTAAGCCGCATAAGAACCACGTCTTGTTGTGCCTTGATTAAAGGCTAACATCTGAGAATCAACTACATGCATGAAAGGAATTGAACCAGTAGAACGACTGCCGTGAGTAGTAGAAATACCATTGCTTCTAATATCTCCCAATATCCACCGATGCCTCCACCCGAACTTGCCAACCATATATTCTCATCATAGTGAGCAGATAAACCACCCCTGCTGTCAGGAACATAATTGAGAAAACAACTGATAGGAAGCCCACGACTTGTTCCTCCGTTACTAAGTATAGGAGTGCTAAACATGAACCACCTGTCGGAACTGTAGTTATAAAGTCTTTGAGCCAATTCAAAATCTGTCTCCCCTTTGTAGGTTGCTCCGAAGACTGAGGCTCTTGCGAATGCTTCTTGTGCATGTGTTTCTCCTTCCCAAAGATATCTGTCTTTGAGTGTATCTAAACTAAATTTATCAAATGTTTTTTCTTTATCATAGTTTATTTCAATTCCTAAGTAAGGCTTAGTTCCTATTTTATCTTCAACCATTATCTTGTTCCTTGTTGTTAACATAAAGTGCTATTATAGCATAGTGTATAATTTTATACAAGTCTAAATTATTCTTTCCATCTTTCTTTCCAAACCTCATAGCATACTTCATAATGTTTCCAAGACAGAATCCTTCTCCATATCCAGAATCAATTATCATATCTGTTGCTTGATACTTACCATTAGCATAGTGTTGGTCATACGTATTACCTACGTAAGCTTTTAGTTCATTTAATATTTTATCTTCGTTAAACTTATAGTTCATCATTCCTCCAATCATCCGGTAGTGTATCTTCACTATACCATCTAAAGTTATTTGTCTCTGCCCATTCAGCATGAGTTCTTTTTGTTTTGTTTTTTCTCATCTTAGCACCCGGCATTGGAGAGAAAGGTTTCTGAAATAAAAATACTAACTCATAGTCATTAGGTATAGCTTCTCGTATATGTATGTACTTACTATACTCTGCATAGTCCCAGAACCTACCTTTAGCTTCTAGTAAAATTGTTTTACCGTCTATAACCTTTACAAAATCAGGTTCGTATTTATGCTTAACAACATAATTAATATTATCCCAATGATGTTTCCATTCTTGTAGTAATGTCTCATGTAACGTTGCTTCCCATAAACTATCATATCCTTTAGGTACATTTACTTTTTAGGTCTTGGTTTTCTTGGTACTCTTCTAGGCATCTAACTCTTCAAATGAAAGTTAGGATTTTGTTTTACTTTCTTATAAAACCATCTAAGACTATAAGCACTTAACATAAATTTATTATTAGCAAAGATATGTGTTTGCTCTGGTAGAAACTCATGTAAGTTTTTTATTATTTTAGTTGCATCTTCTCCTTCAGGAACTAATGTGCTTATCCATTCTATCAACAACTTTTCTCCTTTACGTCTTAATAACCTAGACTTTTTGATTCATAATTCTTTACCAATTTCCAATATGTTAAAATACTATTAAACATTTCTGTATGTTTTTGTTGGGTGTCTCTATCCCATATATGACAAGCAATAAGCTCTGGGTTTTCTCTATCAACAAATATAGATACTCTATCTACATCATCAAAACCACAGCCCTGTGCATAAGCAGATAACTGCATACCATGTTCATCATATACTAATTTAGCAGGGTCTTTACCTTCTAAGTTATCTTTAGTTTTAAAGTCAACAAAGATACCAGACTTAGAATATAAATCTATCTTACCACCATACCCTGAATCAGCACAGAAAGAATCTTCAGCTATCCATTCTTCATTAGGAAAGTTTTCATCTAACCACTCCTTAATTATTTCATAAGTTTTACTAGTACCTTCTCCAAGAAATCCCATCTCAATCATAGCGTGGATTTCAGTTCCTTTCTTTGCAGCTTCCTGTCCAATTCTTTTAGAGTCTGCCTTGCATCTATAAGCAAACTCTTCAAGAGATTCTAAAGGGTCTTTCTCTAGAGTTAAAGCAGAGTTAAGTGCCTGATTTATTTTCCAGTTTTCTAACGAAGGTTTAGCTACCATACCAAGTATAGTAGTGACAGAAGGTACTAAGTTTTCTTTCTTGGCATCTCGTAAAGTGGTGTTCCTTTCCTTACCATTAGCACCAATAACTGTGTACATTGGGTCGCCATCTTGAGTGTACCAATGACCAGATTCAGACTTAAATTTACTAGCCGATAATTTATTATATACTTCTTGATTAGAAGTGTCAAGTGTTTCTTTATTTTTCATCTTCTGACTCCTTAAATGCTTTTATTACATCTGATGAGAATAGTTTCTGTAAGTTTACCAAGAACATTTTACTAGCGTTATGGTCTCCACCACATACAGTTTTAAAACTATCAAGGTCATCAACAATAGTTCTAAGTACATCTGTTTTAAATACAAGAGTACAGAACTCGTTGTCTCCTACACATAAGTTATGAAACCAATAGTCTGATTCCGTTGCTCTAATTCCTGATGGTTTGTTCCAAGACTCATACTCTATACATATGTTTCCTGTCTTCATCCACATACCTTTCTCTGATTTAACTTCTATCTTCTTACCAGTTAGCATGTCTTTTATTTTATCTTCTCTTATCTCTCCGTACTCTAAGTCAATGTCAAATTTCTTTCTATCTTCTTTAGTGGGTTTCACTCCAGTTATCTCCTATCTTGTATTCGCCATCTAAAGGACAACGAAGGTTAAAATATTCTCCTGCTTTTATAATGCTGTCAACAGCTAATCCTCCTACAAAATCTGATTGACTTTCTTTAACTTCTATCTGCCACTCATCATGTATGTTGGCTACAAATTTATATTGGATAGCATTCAGTTTTAATGTTTCATCTAGTAAAACAAGTGCCTTCTTCATAATAATAGCACCTGCTCCTTGAAGCAATGTATTCAAGGCTGAGTGTTGATTACGAACATAAAGTTTTCTACCGTCTAATCCTTTAAGAAATTTTTTAGCCGATGCTCTTTGCACCCTGTCTCTAAGAGATTTAAATGATGGCTTATTATCAAAGAAATATTGTCTAGCTCTTTTGCCATCTGCTGTATTTCCTCCAACCACTTTTCCAAGTTTCTCATCTCCTGCTCCGTACATGAGGGCATAGATGAATGTCTTCGCCTTATCTCTAGATTCAAGTTGTGCAAGTTGTTGATTAGCGGTATGTATGTCTCCGTTGAGTATTTCATTTGTATATTCCTCGTCATTCATGTAATGTGCTAACATCCTAATCTCAAGACCAGAAGCATCAACACCTAGTAAAATATTTTTATCCTCTACAATCCAACAAGCTCTACACTCTTTACCATAAGGACTATGAGAGCTAGGAACTTGAGCCATGTTAGGATTTCTATGTGTCATTCTACCTGTGATAGCACCATTTGGTATTACGAAACCATGCACTCTTCCATCTTCTTCAGTTGCATCAATCCAAGAATCAATCTGGGCTATACGCTTTTGAAGTAAAAGGAACTGTGCTATAAGATTAGCTTCGTGTATATGTGTGATAGCTGATAAAGTTTTTTTCATCTACTATCGGTTGACCTGTAGGTGTGAATCTGTCTGGCTTCCAACCAAAGTCAATAAGATATTCTCCAATCTGTTTACGACTACCTAGATTAAACTCTTGTAATGTTTGTCTCATAAAAGGATTATAGTCTAGTGTGTTTAAACATCTTGCATACTCATCATCGGTAAGTCCGCGTTTAGAAAGCTCTCCATCTTTTTTAATATAAGGAGTGACTAACTTGTCATCTACCCACTTAGGTTTAAACGTGCTATGAACTTCATCTTCTATTGCTTGTTTCTTTTCTCTAAGTTCAGCAAGTAAAGACAAGGCATGTTTTGTATCAAACTTGAATCCATTTACTTCTTGTTGCTTAATAATACCTGCAACCTTTTGCTCCATCTCAATAGACTCTTTACCAAAACCTTTACTTTCTTTTCTAAGTTCTTTTAGTACAGCCAAGTTAAGATTAACATCTCGTATACAATAGTTCAACATGTCTTCAGAATAGTTTAGATAATCATTGAAATCTATTTTATGATATCCTAATTTGTATCCCCACTTCTCAAGACTATGACCACCATCTCTGTTAGGGTTGA
>UEXL01000419.1_pt1 | contig 13082 bp, 24 predicted proteins | sample 1796671 | NCBI WGS metagenome assembly UEXL01 (sample SAMEA4772471, study PRJEB27181) | metagenome
GGTCATCATCAAGATTATTCCTTAAGTAAGTAGCAATTTCTTGTTTTACTTCAAAGAAGTCTTTGGTCATATAATCACCCGCCTCTTCACTTTCTAAAGCATCATACAACCTCGTCCATTCTTTAGCACCTGCCTCACCTGACAATGGCTTTCCAGTAAAACTAAAAAAGGAACGAGCATCATCTTTTGATTGTTCTTCATCAGGGCTTTCCCCTCAGGGTCATCTAAAATATCCGGTATCTCATCCTCTTCTAACTCAGTCTTTTCATCGTCTTTAGGGTCTTGAGCAGGTCCAAGTAAACCGAGGATATTTGCAAGAGCCTTATCTTGATCACCCACAGAACCTAAGTTATCGACTAAATTATTAACAATTTCATCTTTTTGCGTCAAAATCAGGTTTGTCCTCTTCAATGATGGGTATATCTTCATCTTCCTCGGACAAATCATCCGGTTCATCAAGAATATCCATAGTGGGGTATAACTTCCTCAGGGTCCATTCGAGGTTCTTCAAGAATGTCCATAGAAGATTCGGGGTTCTCAACATCCCGGTATTCCTCTTTATCTTCTGCGGGGGTGTCATCCTGTCTTTGTGATAACTGACCAAGCAAAGAGTCAGGGTCTATTTCCTCAGTATCGTTTTCAAGAACAGGCTCATAATCAGCAGTCTCGTTTGTAACATCTACGGTGTTAGGCTCAGGCTCAACAACCGTAGTTTCTTCGGGGTTAGGAGAAACCTGTTCTATATGTGTCGCTTTTGCATTAGACATCAAATCGTTGATGTTAGCAAAAGGGTCTCCCCCTCGCAATGCTTGCGTAATTCGTGTAGCAAAATCATCAGGGTATTACTGGGAGTAGTAGTAGAGGAGAAATTGTTTCAGTCTCTCCGCTGATGTTGCCCCCTGTGTATCGGCTTGCGTTTGCTCTCCTTTCTATACGCCTTCTACGAGCGTTATTGGCGGCGTTCTGAAAAGAATCAAAGAAACCTTTTTCCAAGCCGTCCCATGCTTTATCGAAGGAACTATCTGCGGGCATTTCTCAATGCCCCCGTTTCATTCTTTACTTGAAACGATTTTCTTAATTCAATGATTTCTATCGTGTTTGATAATGATTTGCTAAAATCTCCTCGAGCATAACTGTCTAATTTATCTTGCCCCTTTTCGCCTTTGGCCCATATTGTAAAGGCCCTGTGCAACACCACTCATTCCAAGTGTCCCAAAAAGAGCGAGTGGGTTCATGCCCATGCCGCCTTTCTTGTTTGCTTGTTTATTTGCTTGAGAAACTTTAGCCCCTCTTGCTGCGTCGGCTGAAGTAGTGTCTCCAAAATTTTGAGCCGGTTGTTGACTTTGCATATTGGCCATGTTTGCGTCTCTTTGTTGCATTTGACCCTCAGCCAAATCTGCATCATCTTGATTAATTGCTTGACCCGACATTGCTGCATCTTGCGCTAATTGGTCGGGACCCGATTTTCTTTCAAAATTTTTCTGCCTTCCAGCCATTATGTTCTGTCTTGTTTGAGGAATGCCATACCTTTGTTGTTGCCCCGTTCTTGCAAGACTATTTACAACATTCCTTGCACCTCTTATCCCGGGCAAATTACCGAGTTTGTTCGCAATACCACACGCCCAATATCTCCAAGATATTGACTTCCTGTGGTCCTTACTCTACCCGGCGTAAAAGCATTCACGGTGGGGTCAAGTGGCTGTGGTTGAGTATTATTATTAGCAACCGGAGGCAAATTCATCATCGGAGGGGCTTGCGCCGCAGCATTAGGGTCCCTAACCGGAGTGCTCCCATCAAATTTCTTTAATTGCATTTCTCTTGCTTTTAGGACATACTCATTCATTAAAAATCACCTTTAGTTTTTGGACTTCTTCATGTGGAACATTAAAGGATTTTGCAATTTTTCTCCAATCTCCTCGACTGTTGATAATTGCTACTACTTCACTCGACGACTTGTTTATTTGACCCGCCACTAATGAAATATCGAATGTAGATTGAGGATTTAGTTTTGCTTTCGACCCAACTATTTCTGTTTTTGCTAAGTCTAATTGGACTCGTTCAAGATAAGTTTCTACCATCTCTTTTTCACTGTCGGATTTACCCATGGTAAAGTTACCATACATACCTCCAAGTGCCGAACCCAGCATATCCATAAAACCCCGCCTACTTGGGGCAGGAGTGACCCTCCCTAAAGAATTAACCACGGGGGGAGGGGCTACAGGAGCCTTTGGAGGTGGAGACGCTAAACTCGAAGAAGAGTTAGGTCTTGGTAATGGTAAAGGTTCTACTGCGAGTGGATTTGGCAGCGGTTGTTCAACTTCCTCGGGGGGCATTCCTTGTTGTTGAGGATTTTTTGGGTCAGAATCCGCCGAAGGAGTCATTTTTGACTCAGAAGGGTTACGAGGCATAGTCATTTGTCCATTAACCCATGAAGGCGGTTTTCCATCCAGCATGTGATGGACGGCTAAATTATGAAGGAATATTTGCTTAATCGTTGCCTTTCGGCCACGCTCATTTTTCAAACCACCTTGAGTAAACATTTCAATAGTGTCATCATATAAATTATTGACATGCTGTTCTGTAAAGCCATGCCCCGCAAGGTCCTTTATTGCAGCCTTTCGACCACTGCCGCCCTCTCGCATGTAATGTCCATTTACGCCGCCGTTGCCAAAATTTCTGAACCAGTTCTTATCAAGATGGCTTGGCTCCATAAAGTGAGTCATATCTTGTATTTGATTAGATGTACTGGCGGCGGGTAGTTCCTGTCCCAATTCTTGCTCTTGGTCAAATTGACCCAATGCGGCTTCCGAATACCTTCCGAAAGTAGTAGCAAAATCTCTATGATGTATTCCACCTGCTCTATTTGCAAACTTTTTGTTGCTTCTAAGTGCTTCATAGGCCGCCTGAACAGGGTCCGCACCCGACTGTTGAGCAGTACGCTGTGCTGATTTTATTGTATTGAATAAAGAAACACCTATGTCTCCGTCATTTATTGAAATGACATCTCGATGCACCGTAGTCGGTGAAATGATAAATGATGTTCTCTTTCTATGCTTGCCCGCTTTTGGGCCGCCATCTTGAGATTTTGATTGTTCATAGGCTTCAGCATATGGCCTCAGATAACCCTCTCCTTTTTCGGTCCTACTGCTCTTGATATTTGTGATCAGTTCTCCGGTCATTCTATCGAAGGGATTTACAATGCCGTCCTTGCTTTTCACATCATTCAATGAGTAAGTATGTTCCTTGTGCCCCCATGAAGGGTGAACTGTATACTCTCCAATGCTATTGGATGTAAAGGGCAGGTTCATTGGCCTAATACCTCTACTCGCATTGATTTGATTCTGTCTTTCTACTAATTGATTAATTCTACCCGAGCCAGCATGCACCATGTGCCTGAAAGCCGCCGTGTATTCAGCATCATTCGGTCCATTGGGCCTGCATGGTATTTTTGAGCCATTGCGGGGTCTCCGAAGCCTTTGTTAAACGCCAACTCAGCAGCGTCCCCCTCGACTCCTGTAATATCGTTATGAGTAATATCATGATGTGAATCAATAAGACTGGCTTTTGTAGCGTTGTATGACTCCGAACCCATCACTGCATTGATAAAATCAAAGAGGTTGTATATTCCCTCTCCCTTTTGTATAATGAAACGGCCCAAATTATACACTGCTATCATCACCTCTTACCCGTAGGGGCTAGTGATGTATCGTCATAAATACGGTATGCTTCTTGTTCTTCAGGCAAATCTGTAGCACCTTTTGGGGCGGTACCGACATCTTTACCCGCCTGATTTCCGATTTTTGCGTTATGGTCGTGCTCAGGAGTGGCTTTTTTCATACGGTTCACTTTACGCAGCAACCTCTCAACTTTACTTAATAACGCTTTTATTTCAACACGGCTAAGGGAGTCTAGCCCTTTTGCTTTTGCTAATAATGGTATAGGGTCACTACTCCCTAGTGGGTCCCCTACGCCGCCCGGACTTATTCTTTCACGCCTTGATGCTGCTGCTCGAGTCGGATTAGTGCCCATCTTTGGTATTCTTGGCATTTTCGTACTTGTCCCCTTCGTACCACCAATAGTTCCCCCACGGCCCCCTGAAGAAGATGTGTCATAGTGCTGCGATAGGCCTCTAGGCAATGCACCGCGCTTTCTTCTTTCTCTTTCATAGGAATTTTTGCGTTCCCATGCTACTGGGTCTCGGAGCCTAAGTGGGATGGCTTCGCTGCTTGTAGAACCGACCATCCTAAGTGCTAAACTCTTGGTATTTGGGGCAAAAGCCTGTCTCTTACCGTATCTGTTTATGTTTCTTGCGGCAGTTGCGGAACGCCTCTTTGTTCTTGATTTTATCTCACGGCCACCAACAGATGTTTTTTTGGCCTTTCCCTTTCTCTTCCTTTCACGCTTACCTTTCTTTTTGGCTTTGCGTTCCTCTTCATCGGACTCTTCATCCTCTTCATATTTGCGACCTTTATACTTACGGCGAGCCTTGCTAATATCAGAAACTGCTTTACCTATATCGGATTGATATGAGATTTGACCTGTTGGGCTTCTTATTGGACCAACATTGGCACCAACCGCTTGAGAAATACCTCGAGCAGCGAGGCCCATATCAACACCTAATCCTGACTCTAGCAACTCACTTGTGCCCTCTCTTTGAGGAGACCTTGATATTTCTTCATCTATTTTTGCAGCAGTGGGGATTATATGCGGTATCGCCGGTTTCAACTCCCTCAATGCCCTTTCTCTACGCTTTTTAGCATTGGTTTGGTCCACACTCTCATAATCCTCGGGGGATTGTCTTGAATGATGTGAGAGTCCATCAGAATTCTCATTAGGGTTAACATCGTAATCGCCTATCATCTCACGGCCATTGAAACCTCCGGTAAATTCTTGAGTACGAGGGGTCCAAACCGCACTATCTCTCGGATTAGAGACTACCACTGTGAACCACCTCGCATTGAATGATAATAGTTTTCAACTCTAACAGGCAAAGACAGATACCAATGAGCAAGCGAAGGAGTCCTCGCATATGACTTCGCCATTGTCATCATACTTTGTTTCAAATCCTTCATACACTTAATTGCTTCTAACAATGGAGTTTGTGGCTCATGAGATGTCAAGTCAGCAAATATCATGCGACAGAATATTAATTGCGAGTATATTTCTGAAGCAACATCATCTGTACCTTCTACAGAAAAATTATTCATTGCTTGATTCCATTCTTTGACAACATAGTCCAGTGCATTGAGGAATAATACTGCTTCGTGGGGTGTCTTGATCGAACCATTATGAAGTATATCCTCAAGGTTAGTGTCTTTCAACATTAACTGATGGATAGTCTTAATGTAAATCCCTCACTTTTGTTGTATTTGATTCAATGCTTGTTGTAATCTTGCTTTAATGCTGTCATCAATAGAGTTTGACCTCAGGTCCATATAGAGCGTCTCCATAATTGTGCTATAAGCAGATTCGGGCATCATAAGAGTAACCATGCCGGGGGACTTTTTAATTTTTCCAAAAGCCCTCTCTCTTCTACATTCGTTACACCTGTCTCCATGAACACCCGAGGCATCCGTCTTTCCACATTTATCACAAACATATTGTGTTTTTTCTTCTTTCGCTATATGCCATGCTGTTTCAAAATTACTCATTAACAATTCCACCTTTTCAATGCTGCACCTTTCGGTGTCATTTTACCGCCTTTACTGGTCGGTCCTTTTACTCCGCCCATTCTTGCACAGAATGATTTACGCCTCTTGGCTTTTTTAGAACCCGCTTTTAGTTTACTTGGCTTTGTTGTAACTGGAGGTTTTAAATTTGCCCCGGTTTCTCTTTTTGCCTTTGCTCTACCCTTTGCGTTTAAACCGCCTTTTTTACTATGCTTGTTAGGGTTATAACCGTGAAACGGCTTTGATTTCTTTTTTGCCTTTACTATCATTGCTTTAGCCAAAGTAATACAAGAGTCGCAATCGCACATTTTTACCATCGTTGGTTTTCCTCCTACTCCTTGTGGCTTGCTCCTTTTTCTACGAGTCGCAGCCTTTTTTTGATTAGTGCTCATGCCTTTAGATGTCTTTGGAGTTTTATCACTTACTTTCTTTGATGGTCGGCATTTAGGATATCCCTTGGATGATGTTTCAGCGTCTGAACGACCACAGGGAGGGTGTGACCCATCTTTATCTTTTCGTGAAACATCAACCCACTTTTCCTTAAACCATCGTCTTAAGTCTTTAGACAAAATATAGGAAGCGGGCCTTTCAATCATAGATAATTCCACGCAATGTTAAATGCTTTTTTCAGGTCCGCTGGGTGCTTTCCTTCTTTTTTTAGGTCTTTGTAGCATTGACACATAGGTTCTTTTGCAGAACATTTCATAATGCCTTTTTTCATGCAAGCGCAAGGGTTTTTTTCAGTTGCGCCACAGCAACAATCTTTTTTCTTTAATTCAGCCATGGCTTTCACTTCTTACTTTTTTTGCCCTTCTTTTTCCAGCCGCCGCCTTTAGATTTATACCATTTAGAGGCCCAACCATTGGCATATGCTGATGGATATACTTTGAATTTAGAACGGGCTTTAGACTTTGCTTGTGACCATAGTTTGGGGTTTGTTGGTGCGTTATCACCCTTCTCATCAGATTTTGCTAACTCCCACGCTAACTCAAAGGATTTGTCAATTTTGACTTGATTTCCTTTGGGTGCGGGCAATTTTGGCATTTTTCTATTCCCTCTATCGCTCTTGTATTGCTTGTTTTCTTTTTTCGTATTCCTCTTCATAGCCCTCACCATAGTCTCTACGCATTGACTGCCTCTCTTCTTCTAAATTATCCCTCATACCCGCACACATAGCCGGATGTTTTGTGTATAACTCATAGTTTACACGGTCTTGAAAATCTTTTTCTGAGAGCGTTTCTCCTCTTGCAAACGCCGCTGCGGCTACTTTTCCTTGTGCATCATAACCGCAATACCTGCACATATTATCATATGAGTAAAATGGTTCCGAAGGCTTTTTTCTTCTAAATATGTCCCTGATACCTTTTTGAATATCATTTTGAGCCACGCCCCAACCGATGGCAAAAGCATACTGGTTCATTCCGCCCCCTCCAGCCAATGCCCATTGAAACATTTACGGCACTCTCCGCAAGAGCCTGCTATTTCCCCCGTATTTGTTCTGTTAAGATTTAACGGGCACAATACATCCATGTGATCAATTTCATACACAGGGTCTGTCAAATAGTAATTATCAAAGAAAAACAAAGATACTCCGTGTTGCGAAGTTAAAAGATTTACATCAGGTTTTTCTCCCTTTTCACATTGATATGAGAAAAATATAGGCCTATTGACTAAATCTAATGCCTTATCACGCCTATCAAGAGAATGTGCATCTAAACTAAAATGCAGGTGTAAATTAGTGTGAGGGCAATCAATGCGGCCATTTCGGGTTTGCGGGTGACAATCCATATGACCATTTCGGGATATTTTTCACCGATATGATTCAATGCTTCCGTAGATGCCTCGAACAAGTCACCACCTCCGTTCCACCTCAAATAGTCTAAACCTTTTTTGTGATATTCCTTAGCAATAACATCAGCAAAGGCGATGGGGTCTTCATTGCATTTGTTGAAAAGCCACAGTTGCTTCCTCAAACTATTATTCCAAGCCGTACCGCCGGTAGCGTAATAGCATGTTTTTATGCAAACTTTTGACGGCCTACAGGTTCCTTGTATTGGGAAATTAACTGAAAAACCAGTAACTTTATTGCCGGATAAGTATGAGCCCGGAGGCTTTTCAGATTCCTCTAACTCTTTTGTTTTATGAATTACTTTTAGCACTCTTGCCGCTGACATTATTCTAAGACCCCCGCTTCTGCAAGTGATTTACGCAGTTCTCTCCATTCCTCGGGGGCTTTTTCTGCAAAATGCCCTTGTATTATAGTTAATACGCTAACAGATTGACTTGTTTCTATAGTTTCTGCTTTATCCATCCACTTCGCTAAATCCGTCAAAGTTTCACGGACTTCTTTGTGTAACTTTACCGCTAAGCCCAAATCCATGGCAGATACCATTTCCGATTCATCCATCATTGCATTTTCAATGGTGTCAAGATGTAAACCTAGTATTCGGTCCATTCTAAGCATATTCTTTTCTACACGCAATAGAGAATCTTTAACAGTAGACAAAGCAGTTGGCAATACTTCTAACTCCGCTTGAGCCTGTATCACCGGCTTTATGTGCCGGTCCATATGGTGATGTATAACAGATTCATCGACACCTAACTCCACGGCAAATTCATCCATGCTCGCTCTTTGTTCAAGTATAGACTCTTCTATTATGTTTCTTTCAGGGTGCGTACATATCGGGCACTCAGAATTACTATTATTATGATATTCACCCGCATGTCTGCGCATGTGCCTGTGTGAAGTCCCCTCAGGCCACCCCTGTTCCTTGTCCAATTCAGCGGGCGACAGGGTTCCTATGCGTATTTCATGCTCTAACATATCACGCTGAGGGTGTTGGCAAAAGAAACAATTCTTGCGTTGCTTACGCCCTGCCATATTAAATCGGACAGCATTCTATTCAATTAGCCTTGCGGTATTTGGAAACATGAGTAGGGCAATATTCCTCGCCTTTCTTTGCAGCGATACGCTTGCATCGTGACCCAGTTTTAGTAATAGCAATACATTGTGTTTTTTCGGGTATGTCTACGACCTTCTTTGTTTCATGCGGCGGTTCAGTTATTGCTTCCATCCTCGCCTGATAAGGCGACAGGCGATACCTGTCAATACCGAAAGGAAGCAAATTGTCTAATTGCTACCGACATGGTAAATAGCAAACCAAAAAAGGCAAGCATCATTTGAGTGGCGGACAACTCATCGCCCTTCCAAACCAAACCAACGCCGCAAAACAACATAAAAGAAATAATAAAAATCATTGTTGCACTTTCTACTAACATTTTAGAAGGAGAGACAAACGAATCTAATGTTTGCGCCCAATTTACCGTATTCATATGCTCCGCTTTATTTTGTTCCATATCTTTATTCATATTATCACCTCATAGCAATGCTGCGCCGGTTGCTACTTTGCCCGCTGTTGGTATCATACCCTGCTGTTGCATTTGATTTCCTAGTATGCCCCCCAAAAGGTTGCCAAAGAAACCGGGTTGATTCTGTTGCATACCCATTGGATTATGAGCCATCAAAAACATTTGTTGCTGTTGCATTCGTTGCTGAATGCCCATATTTACATTGTTTTGAACTTGTTGAAGGGTTAATTGCAAGTTTTCAGGAGACATTGTTGCTAATGAACTTGGCATACTAGCGGTATCGATAGACAACTGCCCTGTGTCTGTATCTTGGTTAAATTTAACAGATGAAAAGAATTCTTTTACTGCAAGAGTAACTACTCCCCCCATTAATTCGATCAACATTGCAAAGTTTTGTGAAACTATGAAATCTGACACAGGGTCATTGAAATCAAGAAGACGGGCAGTTGCAGTGATTGGGTCGTTAGCCATTTGTTGCATCATTGGGTTTTGGGCTTGTTGCCCCATCATCATAGCACCCATGCCACCTTGACTCATTCCATTCATTTGATTCATGTTCGACTGCTGTTGCCCGAAACCACTATTATACGAAGGTGTTCCAAACTGTTGTGTCGGTGTTTCATTCTTGCTAAACCAGCCCATATTAATCATTCCGTTATTACTGCGGCTCCAGCCGCCTGTGTTGCTGGTACCGCAACCGTATTCATTTGGTTTGCCCCTAATGTACCACTCAAATATTGATTTTGTACCGATTGACTCTCCAGTTGTAATGCTCTTAAATCAAAAGTGACCATTACAATATCTGATATGCCTGTTATTGGATTTGGATGTTGAATCATTTGAATGCCCTTGCTGTGTTGAGCGTCTCTTCGTATCATCTCAAAAAATGGTTCATATTTTGATAAAGACTCCATAGTAGAACGATTTTGTTGTTTTTTTGAGCCTCTCATCAACATGCTTAGTCCGGGGACTTTCTGAAATTTAGTCCCCTTGCTGACAATTCTATTGAACCCATTTGTCTCCATTTCATGTTCTTGTTTCATTGAAATAAGTGTGTGGTATATGTGCAAATGGGCTGGGCAAAGAGTGCTTTCCATTTCATCGCCGTGGTCTCCGTGTGTTCGCGCTAGAGGTCTAATCGGCTGGCCGGTATTATCGTCAAACCAGTAAATGTCCGCCAATGAAAGGCCTGTTTTTTCATCGACAATGTGGGAATATGCATTATCTCCCTCTATGAACCTCCTAATATCCGCACCGCAACACGCACATTCATGGGGTGCATTGTACCTATATATCTTAAATAAACCTAAATTGAAATTAGGAGGCCTCAAAGCCTTTCTTAACATCTTGATGTTTTTCTTCCTTGCTTTTTTAGGGTTCTTGCTGTTCTGAACCAATTGCATTTCAACAGTAGGTATTAGAATGTCCTCCGAGCCATCAAGACCCCGGTAGAACCCGCACTAGCCATTTCCGCTTGTTGCTGTGCTTTTAACAGGTTAAAAGTAATACCACTTTGAGCAGACAAAATGCGTAACTGCTCATCAGTCATATCAATGAGAGGGGGTGCTCCTCCGCCCGTAAAAGGCATCCACGCCATAACCATGCCAGCCTTGACAGCCTCATAAAAATACCGGATAAAATCACATAGATTCTATCAAATGCATCATTACCCCTTCCACATTTATCCCATGTTGAGCAGATATTGCGTGTATATCTGCCCTGATGCCAGCCTTTCTTAATCGTTTTAAACCGTTTCTAAATGGCAAAACAATAGGATGCTCTTTCTTTAAATTAAGATTCCATAGACTTTCTGCATTAGAATCCCACCACAAATCCATTTTATTGATCACAAGACAAAACAATTTTGGATTATACTTTTTTCCTTTCTTTCTTGCTTTACGACTTATTGCTTTTGTCCGGTTAACTTTCAAGATGTTGTCAATCAGGTACTCGAAACCTGCAACAGCGTCCAATCTCACTTGAAAATTATTTAGCACCCTGTGGTCTACCATGTATATCACTACTTCCACATTTCTACCGTACATATCCTCCACCCAAAGATTGCGGAATTGGGCTTGTCCTGCCATATCTGTATTTGATATTGCCTTTTTTTCCTTTTTCCAACGCAACAACTTTCGTTCTACTTTAGGCATCTTATACCTGTTAGTTTTTGAGTCAAGGTTGTGAGTGGTGCGGAAATGTATAGGTATCGGTTCTATATCTCCGGGAACTGTCATATATTGGTCTAATGTAGTTTTACCCGTTTGCGATGGACCATATATCCCTACGCGATATGGTTTTAAAATACGATATAATGAGTGTGCTACACTAATAGAGCCTAGTATGAAGTGCCCAGCAATAAGAGCACTCATTACAATGCCCTCTTAATTAGAATTTTGATTTTATCCAATCCCATATAGTAATCGGAGTATGGCCGAGCATGTCTAAACCTAGAAGAATCGCAAAAGTTAGCATAATCCCGCCAACCATTGCTAAAACTGTTCTTACCCATCCCGCCATCCTCTCCATTTTTCTATCGTAACTGTTTTCTGCAAGAATCATTGACATTGCTTCAGCCTGTCGCTCCTGCTTAGTAGAAAACGGCCACATATATATCACCTTATTCAGGAGTTATTTTTGCCTTCTTGTTCATTGTTATTAGGGTTTTCTTCGGACTGACCCCACGGCAATACCCCAAATAATTGCTGGCCGCCGTTGTTATCATAGAAGGTACGCTTTTGTGAACGGCGTTGCTGCATACGCATTTGTGTCCTATACCATTTGTCATATCGATGCTCTTGAGATAACTCGGCACGAATTGCAAGTGAATCTCTTATGCCGCCTACATGGAACAAAACCATTGCTGTGCACAAAAAACCAAACGCAATTAGACCGTATTGAAGTCCCATTTCGCCTGCGCTTGCATCAGGGAGATACCAGTTCATGTGAGACACTGAAACCGAGATACCGGTTAACAATGCTTGCCAAAGAAGCATTGCAATTAAATTTACATCGATACGCGTATTGTCTTGTGCCCACGGCGGCGGAGTTCCATTATTCCGGTTTTGATTTGGCTTTCGTTCATCCATTGTTTTCACCTTTTATATTATTAAAATAAACCTCAAGTACATGATTTACAAAAGAAGATTTGGTTTCACGCCCCCTTTCTTGTTCCATTTTTCTATACAAATCGTCTCTCATTACGACTGAAACATGGCGGCTCATTGAACAATGCCAGTCCTGTCAACCTTATGAGCATTATGATGAAATAATAGGTTATTATAGGAACATCAATGTCAGCCGTAAGCCCGAGCACCATTCCAGCCGTATATGCAATGCGCTCTTATCAAAACGCCTTGTCCGCAACAATCAACAATGTTGAAGCATTAAACCAATGGATTAGTAGACACGCCAACACAAATATTGTCAGAAATGAAGAGTTCCCGCCTGATGCGGCAGTAGCCGTATTAAATTACTTTAATCACCCTCTATACACCTACTCCAACTTAACTCAAGAACAACAGAACTGGGCTACCTACATGCAACAGGCAGAACAAATTTTACAACAGGAACAGAACTGGACGAGTACCCAAGTATCACAGAACTCAATGACTATGTTCAGTAGAGTGTTTTCAACTGACAGGGCTTGGCTGAGAGATTGGGCAATCGCTGCTTTACCTTATCCTGTTACAGCGGGAGATGAATACATAATCAACGAATTAATTGCAGCATTCATTCAATGTCGAGGTTCAGCATCTCATGCGGGGCAGATAAACCCCACATCTCGCTCTATTGCACAACCATTGCCTTAAAGAGTAAATTGACTGATGTCAAACTCAGTAGTGCTTTTTGGCCTTGCACCTTTACCTGTTCTAAACGCTTGAGCGTGTTATCAGCCGCACTTTGATGCAACATTTGTTCTCCGGTGATCTATTTTTATATGCTCTTTTCACACTATGACCTGAATAGTCAATGTGGCGGATAGACGGATTCCAACACGCATCGCAACCCCAATGTTCACAGGTGCCTTTTTCATCCTTATGC
>UEXL01001268.1_pt1 | contig 13042 bp, 27 predicted proteins | sample 1796671 | NCBI WGS metagenome assembly UEXL01 (sample SAMEA4772471, study PRJEB27181) | metagenome
TGTAGGAATCCATAAAGGATTGCCATGAGAACTCAATCTTCTGTGGAAGATCTATACGAGACTTCGCGTCATACGCTGCTGCGAACTTGGTAAACAAACTGCGATTACCGTAGCTCACACCACGCGCCTTCTGACCATCCTTGATTAAGGTGGTTTCATAGTTAGCGAACAGATTGAAATCAACCCAGTCCTTAATAAGGGCGTTGACCTTCTTATTGCAGCGCATCTCCCAGCGATCATAAGGTTCCAACTCTGGATCTTTGTACGCCTTAGATGCAACGTGGCTCAACAGAATGATGTTCATGCTTTTCTGTGTGAGCTACGTTCAACCCATTCAACAGATGAACCCATGCATTCTCTTCAGCTACATAGAACGCGCCGTACCCCGCCTTGGGATCTGCCGCACTTGTCCAGCCATTCTGAGTACACATATGCTTCACCCAACTTGGCGGCAGCATCAGTGGTGTCCAGAACAACCGTCTTATACGGATGGTCTTCAGTCACAAGCGTCTTCACCTGCTCAATAAGATCTTCCCAAGTATTAGCTTGAGGAAACCTTGGCGCATCAATGAAAGACAGACCGTCCTCCGCTTGAATGAAGATCGATTGGTCTGCGTTAGCACCAAACGTACTCTTACCTATACCATCTGTGCCTTGGATGTTAATCCGCACTGGGGTATTACCGCTTTCGCGGGTACTCGTAACCTGCTGAAGTAAAGACATATTAGTCCTCCTCTTTAAGTAGTTTTCAGCGTTGATTGCTTTGACCTTGGGGTCACCTAACTTAATTGAATGTGCGTCATGCCATTTAGATGCAAGCTCTGGATGAGCTAATGCATAATCTTTGAATGCACGCATATCAACTTTGTATGTAGTTTGCTGAGTTAAAAGGAGGGCCAGTCTTGCTTTGGAATTGCTTCAGATACCTCATCGAGGATGACTTGATCCCAGATGTGATCTCTCTTCATCTCTACAGTAATACCATCTACTGTTCTTTCCCCACCTTCATTATGGATCGGAGCAAGCATTGCACTTACTTCTTTCGTATCCAAGAGTTCACGGTTCAGCTTCCTGATCGTTTTCTCTATCTCTGCCTTCTTGCTTTTTGCACCCACTAATTGCAGCGCCAAACACTTCATGCTTGTCATGCTTCTTTCCTTTCTTCTGTCTAACTCATCTCTCTACAAAACCGATAGTGCACCAAAGCCCACCAAGGTGCAATACCTTTTTATAAAATAATTTTACAAACGGATATTACATGAGTAGTATGAGGCAACTTAGCTAACAAAAAGAAGTGTCATGGAATTTATGATTGAGCAAAACGTGCCGAAGCCAAGTCACCCTACTAAGGGGCAGGGTAAATGGCAAAAGCTTTTGAAGAAGATGGCTATAGGTGACAGCGTGTTCTTGAACAGTGAAGAAGAAGTCAGGTGTATTAGGGCGGCAGCATACAAACTAGGCATGACTATCGAGTCATCTCGCGGTGATGACCAGAGGTATTGGGTCGGACGGAAATCTTGATGATGCCTTTTCTAGCTAGTAGCTATGACGGGCCTATGTCGCCCGAAGCAAAGGAAGAACTGCTCTTTGATATGTGGGAGCAGGGTATGCACATCATCCCTTGTGGCTCACCAAGTGAAGTGGTGCCGCAATACTTCCGCACCAGGCATCCATTTGATTCAGAGGATGAACTCAAAGCTAAGTGGGCCAAGACACCACGGGTAAAGTGGCAGCACTATCAAAAGATCCAGCCATCTCAAGATGAGATCAAGCAGTGGCACAGCCAATACCCACTGGCAAACTGGGCGGCGATCACTGGCATTACCTTTGCGGTAGTAGATGCAGACAGTGATGACGCTGTGAACTGGATAGACGCTGGTGCAATTACAAGAACGCCACTGAAACAGACAACCCCACGGGGTGGTGCTCACTACTTCTATAGCCTTGGCTCTACCCTTATTCGTAATAGCGCGGGACTCAACAAGCTCGATGTCCGTGGTGATGGCGGGTATGTAATGGTCGCCCCTTCACATGGTTATGTGATGACATGCGATGAACAGTATGCCGTAGGTGGCATGGATGATCTCCCCGCCCTAGTCGATAACGATCTGCAAATGATGCATGTGTTCAACACGGGCAGCAAGGTTGAGAGCATACGCGACAAACTGACTGAGGCACCACAGGAACAGGGTACTCGCAACGATACCTTGGCAAGGCTCATAGGCAAGTGGGTGAAAGAAGGCTGGGGTATGCGCGAGGTATTGATCAAGGCGCAGGACTGGAACCAAACATGCTTCCCACCCATGGACTTGATCGAGGTTACCCGTACAGCCATCAGCATAATCAACGGGCATATCAAACGACACCCAGATGATGTGAATGCAGGGGTGCTTGGGTGGGAGACATCCAAGTGGCAGACAGATATCAATGAAGATCTTAAGGTCATTCAATCACAAGAAGATCCCATAGAAGAGAAGAAGCGTGAGGGTGAAGAGGATAAGTCATCAGGCCCACTAGGGTTAAAGCCGTTCAGCGACACTGAATGGGTGGACATGAACGATGATGGCATCGAGCAGTTCTGGGGTGATGCATTTATATTCCAGAAGAGTCGGGTGTTGTTACTTGGCAAGCCAAAGATTGGTAAGTCCAACTGGCTGGGTGCGTTCGCAGCAGGGGCTACCACCGGCACAGACTTCATGGATGTGGAGTTCAGTCGGCCATTGAAGGTGATGTGGTTTCAGGCAGAGATCATCGCAGAGTTTCTTAAGCGCAGAATAGATACCTACTATAAGCGGTTTGAGTTTGATGATGACCTGCGAAGGATGGGTCACAACAACCTGATCATCAGTGGTCGGCTGAGAAAGAACCTGATGCGCGACCAAGACATAGAACAGTTCAGTCAAGAGATTGAGTTTCACAAGCCAGACATCGTGATGATCGACCCCATCATTAACTTCTTTGACGGGGAAGAGAACAGCAACACAGAGATACGCAAGCTGCTGGATCGCGTAGATATGCTGATGGATATGCACAACGTGACCGTGATCATAGCCCACCATACAGGTAAGGAACGGGCAGACGATAAGACGTTCATGTCGGCGCGTGGTGGTTCTGTGTTCGCCGGTTGGTTTGATAGTGGTATCAAGCTGGGTGGTGATAAATCAAACGTGTCTGTGTTCTATGAAGCGCGTAATGCTATGGAGCCTAAAGAACACTTAGCCAGCTTCGACTTTGATGATGGTATGTGGAAGGTATCAGACCTGACGCAGCGCAACACTAGACCCCAGTTAACTGAAGAAGATGAGGTAGCCATTGCCAACGTGGTGGTTAGTGCTATGAGCAGCACAAAGTTTTATATCAGAAAAGAATTAGAACTACTGGCTAAGGAAGCTTTAAGCAAAGCCAACATGAACAGTGGTGATAAGGCTGGGCAAAAGGCAGTGTCTTATGTTCAGAAATATAAAGGTAACTTGGTCAAGACGCATGCTGTTCCAGGCAAAGCGGTCTGGCATTACCTTGAATCAAATGAAATGACAAGACCATGGGAGTCTGAGGAATGAGTGAATCAAAGCGACCAAAGATAAGTAGGTGGGTGTATGAGGTATTGCAGCAAGTAGGTAGACCTATAACCCGAAAGGCAATAGTCATAGAGTTAAAGCATCGAGGCAGGGAAGTCAGCCATGAACAACTTGGGACTGCACTTAGTAACATGCGTCATAGAAAACAATTGGTGGTCACAGGTAATAAGCTTAAGAAGTTTTCTGTGAGTGAGTTGCCTGTTGCTCCGTGGGATAGAACTAAGAAAGATGTGGTTGTTGAGCAGCATGTTGAGCCTGTTGTTAACTTCCGCGTTAAGTCAAACGGCAAAGAGATAGGAAGGGATTTAGAAGGAGATGTGAAAGCTAAGGCAAGCGGTCAAGAAAGCCTGATGCTGGTGTACATGCGCGTTAAGATAGCTTCGATGGTGTTGTGTACTGGCGCGGTTGCAGGGTTGGCAGCGGTGTTGGCCATAAGACTTTATAGTTAAAGAGAGTATAAATTAATGAGCAAACTTGTAGTACTAAGCCTTGGAGCAGGTGTGCAGTCGAGTGTCATGGCGTTGATGGCGGCTAAGGGGCAGATAACCCCTATGCCTGACTATGCCATCTTCGCTGACACACAGGCAGAACCTGATCATCTGTACTTCTGGCTTGACTGGCTAGAGAAACAGCTACCTTTCCCAGTGATTCGTGTGACTAGGGGGAATCTGTTTGAAGATGTGATGAACCCTGACAATCGGAGCGCATCACCGCCCTTCTTTACTGCATCACCTAGTGGCGTGGGCGAGGGCATACTCATGCGCCAGTGTACCCGCGACTACAAGGTGACACCAATACAGCGAAAGATTCGTGAGTTGCTGGGCTATAAGAAAGGGCAACGCATCCCAGCGGATAGCGTGGAGCAGTGGATAGGTATCAGTACTGATGAGATACAGCGCATGAAGATGCTCAGAGAAATGGGTTAACAACAGGTGGCCTTTGATCGAGCAGCGCATGTCACGTTGGCACTGCCTTCGCTGGATGAGGAGAACGGCTATAACGAACTGCCAAAGAACAGCGCATGTACATTTGCCCGTATCATGACAACGCATTCTGGCGGAGATGAAAGCAACAGTTGAGAAGTCATGGAACCAAGCGGTTCAGGTGGATGAGCATATACGGGATAACTTTCGTGGCACCACCAGTAAGATCTACATACATCGATCACTTGTGCCGCTCAAGACGCAGATCTTTCTGATCCAGCAGAAGGACAGGTGGTGATGGACTTTGGTGATGAGTGCGCAAGGGTATGTGGTATAAAAACCCCGCAAGAGGTGCGTGTCAAAGCGGGTGAGGAAGGCACACACATTACGGGGAACCCAAAGCAACAAGGGTCAAAACGGACTCTAACAGATGATAAATAAATACGCGAGTGGAGCAGTACGATATGGCAAAGGTAACCTTGGAAGCAGAGGTAGAAGAGAATCTTGTTGAGGAGTTCATTGGTACTATGAAAGAGTTGAGTGCATTGAGCAGGGTAAACGAGGATCTCAGTGAGTCAATGGAGTTCTTAGCCAAGAACATAGGCAAGAACACTGCGGACATACGCAAGTTAACAAAGTCTGTAGAGGGATTGATGTTAGCAATACAGTCAACAGGTAAGTAACAAAGCAACGGAGAAGTATAAGGTGAGTAATAGTTTAGCAAGTAATATGTTCATGTCCGCGATACGGGCGCAGGAAGTGGCGCACGAGAACTACATATCATATAAGCTGAAGACGGTGGTGACGGATGAGTTCACCGAAGCACAGAAGCGAGAGATCTTGAGCATGCAGTACAGCGGCGTGGTCTGTTCCAAGATCGCAAAGCGCATGAAAACAACGCCATTAGTGGTGACTAGGCTGATCAATAGAACGTCTTGGCCTGGCCCTAGGCAGTCGGGTTAGGAGGTCGTATGAAGGTAGTAGTGAACAACGAATGGCATGTGGAATGCCTCTCATGTGAGGCCCAATACTATGTGGCTGAGTACCCTGGAATTGACTACAGCGGGTGCCGTCACTGTGGCAAAAACGTACTGTATGTGACCGATCATAGGGTGAAGGTTGAGCCTGTGAAGGGGTCGGATGGTAGAGATGGGCATAACGAAACTGTTGGGCGCGGTGACACACTTAGGCCCTAAAGTTAATGTAGTTTCGAGGTTTGCGCGGGGGGCTGAATACCCTAAAAGCGTAGGGTCAAGGGGGTGTTTTGGTTTTGACCCTACGGTAAGTCAAGTCATTGATTTATAAGGGAATAGGGTAGGGTCACGAGGGTCAGCGTGACCTACCGTGACCCTTGACCCTTCGCCTCGTAAGTCATTGATTTATAAGGGTGGGTCAAGGGTCAGGTGGGTCACTTCTAAAGAAGGGGAGAGAGATATAAATATCTCCCCTACGGGACACCCCCTTACTCCCTTCTTTGAAGAGGGGGTAGGAAAGGAAAAAAAATTTTGGAGTTTTAATTATGAGTAGTGATTTGTTGGGTGCAGAACAGGTGAGTGAGAATGAGTATGATGCTGACACTGACATACTCAATAGTCCAAAGCGGCATGCGATTGCAAAGTTTAAGGAGCGTCCGTTTACAAAAAAACAACAGGCGTTTATTCAGGCATTTGTTTATCAAGATCTGACTAATACAGAGTGTGCGTTTCGTGCGGGTTACTCAGTGCCAACTCAGTCGGCATCGATGCTGTTGAATGATCCAAGATATACGCATGTGCAGAATAAGATTAGGGAGCTACAAGAATCTAACCAGAAGAAGTATGAGATTACTTTTGAGAAGGTTGCGCGTGATCTTCAGATGATCAGGGATGCAGCAGTTGAAGATGGTTCGTATGGGGCTGCAGTTACAGCAGAGTTAGGCAGAGCAAAACTTGCAGGGCTGATGGTTGATAAGAAAGAGATCAAGCATGGGCGTATCGATCAGATGGATAGGTCAGAGGTTGAGTCAAGATTGAAGGCGTTGATCGATAAGAATCAACTTGCGCCTGTGCTCATGGAGAAGGTGGTGAGCGAGGAGGAGGTGGCAGAAGAGTTGGTCGATGAAGAGAGATCATGGAACAACAAGCTTGATGAGTTGAAGCAGATGGCTTTGAAGAAGATGGATTGAGGATGATGAGGAAGGTGAAATCCTCGACTCCGAAGAGCACGAGGATGGTGAGGAGGATTAGACTAAGAGTTAATGAAGTCATCTAATGCCTTAATAACCATGTGCCTAGGTGGTCTGAACATCTTGCCCTTACGCATCAGCGGGGTAAGTCGCTTAGGCTTGGGTATCTTCACAGGTTGCTGTGATCTGAATGCCTTGACCCTATGCCCTGCACTACAGAATCTAGACAGTGGGTGGTAAGCCTTGAATGGTTCACCGCACCACTCACACTTGAAGTCACGCAAGATGCGGTGCTTGTGTATCTCAGCAGAGTTCTCACGCAACCCACCCCATGGAGCGTCCTCTGGGATAGGTGGTGAGATAGGTGAGGTGGGTTTATCAGTATAGTTCGACGGCATTGGGTAGCTCATTAACCTTTTTTTGAATGGATGTCCATGCGGACTTAAGTGCGCCCTCTTCTTCTTTTGTGTAGGCTTGCGACCAAAAGCATGTGCCTATCAAGCCATGTATGCGTGGGTCATCTGTCGATGAACTCATCATGCGTAACAACAACTCACGCTCAATGATGGTCAGGTTGATTAGAAAAATGGGATCGGTAGTGTTCGTATCACTCATGGTTCATTTCCTTGTCTGCGGCAAGCACTAGCTCACCTATTATTTGAATTAGTTGAGGCACAACGGCGTTGCCTAGGGATTTAATTCTGTCCACCCTATTGGGAACCCCATCAGCCACTCGACCCACTGCGGGTTCAGTTGCCCAGTCACCGCCTGTCTCCCACCCAAGTCGTTGATTACCTTCGTGGTCAGGCTTTCTTGTGTGCCTTTCTTTCCTCGACTCCTGTCTTGGTAGCCCAGCCTCGCTTCGTGGGCTAGTGGCGTAGGCCACAATGAATACCCTGTCTCTGCGGTGTTTCGTGTCTGCGGCACAAGCTGGTAGTACAAACGTCCTGACGGTGTAGCCTTCGTTTTCCAAGTCAAGCGACACATCGTCGAGTGCCATGCGGACGAAGCCAGAAACATTTTCTCCAATGACCCATCTTGGCTTGGACTCACTGATGACTCGTAACATTTCAGGCCAGAGGTGACGGTCATCGTCTTTGCCTCGCTGCTGTCCTGCAACTGAAAATGGTTGGCAAGGGAATCCCCCGCAAACAACGTCAATTGATCCTGCGTATTTTGTTCCATCTAATTTCCTCACATCGCTATGCACAGGCACATCAGGCCAATGCTTGTTTAGTATCTTGGTACAGAATTCATCACGCTCACAGAAGGCAGCGGTAGTCATACCGCATGCCTCCAAGCCAAGCGAGAACCCACCTATGCCTGAGAAGAGATCAAGGACTCTCATTTTGGTGCGCCATCATCATCGACCTCATCAGTGTCATAGAAGTCTTCGCCTTCTTTTGTTCGGTAAGGCTTGATGTCGCCCTGCTGCACGATATCTTCAGCCTCCTCCCAATTATCAGCCTCGACAAGGAAACTTTCAGTTATGGTTCTGGTTACCCTTACTTCAAACTTAGAGGTAAGCCCATTAGATGCTGGCTTTTTTGAAGGGATATCATCTTGGAATATAACGAAATCAGGACACATGGTTAAACCTCCTTCAAAGAATCTATTACGGTAGCTTTCAGGGAAGCTTCTACTAACTCCATAAACCATTCGTTATCTTCGCTTACGATGACATCTATCTCATGGCATATCATTTCTCGAATAACTTCAGTTAGTTTTTCTGGTACGTTTTGCATTAGTTTTCTCTTTGGTTTAGTAGTGTAGATAAAGGCTTGATTGTTTCTTGTGACTCACGCCATGCGATTACATCAGCGAGTAAGTCATCAAGGCTTTGGGTGAATGGGTAGTCTTTGACTATGCGGTTGCTGAATTTTTCTTCATAAACTTCACACATATCAACAAGGTTCATCAACGCACTTTCAAGCATCATGATGTTCTGAACTACAACATCTTCGTTAACGACTATCGTTGACATACTTTGAGGTAAGCGAGTTACTAAGCCTTCACCGTTAACGGCTTTGGCGTTAGCTACACGCTGGTTAGGGGCAAGTACGCGCACCTCATGGCGTACAAGTTCGTGGGTGGTGACAACGTAGTGTTCTAGGTTTGGGTGTAGGTCAGTCATTCTGCATTCCTCCAATGTTTAAGTGCTTCATGCTCTGGTACTTCATTGAGCCAAACGTATGGCTTTTTTTCATGGTATTTTTTGAGCGGATCAATGTTTGATTCCACAGGAGTGGTTCTCCAGAAATCTATTTCGCGGGTGCGTGTGTTGTACGCGCAAACATATTTCTTCAAGTGCTTACGCATCTCTTTCAAGAGTTCAATCTCATTGATCAGGTCAGCGATCAACCAATCTATTAACTCATCATGATCAGCGAAGCGGTCAATGGCCCAATCGTAATCCTCACCCTTAGCCTCAATGTAACGCGCTGCTTCTTTGCGTGCATCAGACATGGCGTTCTTGAAGTCGGAGAGTTGAGCGTTACGCTTTTCTCCAGCTTTTTGCGTCTTGCCATGGGGGGTAGTAGTTGTTAGGCCCACCACGGCCTTCGTTCTCTGCGGAGAAGGCACGCTTGCCATCGATGTAGACGGTTGCAGTAAAGCAATGCGTCTCTTGGCTGAAGTGCGTGTTGAGCTTCAGGTTTTTAATCTCAATGCTGGTAGCTCTGCCGTACTCCTCAAGAGTCGGGTCGCTCGATGGCTGGAATGGGTTGGGGTTTCTCTGTGTCATTTCTGACTCCTTTTGTTTAATGTCCGATAACCCTATCATGCACATGCGTTACAAAACAAGTTGATTATAAAAATAAATTATTAAAGTGTGTGTATTTGTGGGTATTTTGGGGGGAGGAGTCGCACCCACCCCTCCCACAAGGGGTGTAGCGTTTGATTTGGGGGCGATTCCTTGCGACCTAGAGTGATCGGGTGGGGTAGGGCTTGCGCCCTTGAGAGCGTCCCTGCTTGCGGCCTAGGGGCATGTATATATATACATATGTTTGGGGCGTGCGATCCCCGCTTGCGGCCTAGCTTGCGGCCTTCATGATTATATATATATTTTGCGCGTGCTTGCGGTTCGCGGCCTCCCTTTTTCCAGGGATCACGCACTCCTGCCTAAGCGTAAGCCTAGGCGTTGATTTGGTTGGTGGTCGCGCAAACTACGCGACCTCAAATAGTGGGATAATATTGGTATCGACTACAAAGCCATTGGTGTTGTGCTTTGCTGGGCCTTTCGCCGTTAGCCCTATGATTACCTCGCCAGAGTAGACATTGTCTAGGTCGGATTTGTCGCCGTCGATTACTTGGCGGCCTAGGAATATGTCTGGCATTGGGCCGCGAAATACTACGGCAATCGGTACGCCATGGCACAAAGCTTCTAATACTTGCTTGCGATATTGTGCGCGCCCACTATACGAGAACATTAGCTTATAATTTTCTGGCGTTTTGCCTAAGCGTTTTGCGCGCTTTGTGTAGTCATAAAAGAATAGGTCTGGGAATTGGAGCGGTATTCTATAAGACTCCCAATCTATGTCAGACAAAACATTGAGGCGAACTACGCCCTTCACGCCCTGTTTGCGGCATAGCTTGGAAAAGTTTGTTAGTTCTCTCGTGAGCTGGGTTAAGAATCCCACCTTATCAGCGTGCCAGTAATCGGTGCGCGCTTGGCGTGCTATGTTCACGCTTTTATAAACTGATGCTAGTCCAGCTTCCTTAAGGCAGTCATCCATACAACCGGCAGCTTTGCTGCCAGCGCAGATTAAAAAGTCTGGCATCATAGACAATGAAGCCATTCTAACCTTGCCGCCAAATGGCAAACCTTTCTTGCCAGTCTTGGCTACCTTCGTGTTGCCGCTTTTCTTTGCGGTATCTAATAGTTTTTTAACCATGGTTATATTTCCTTTTGTTTATGTTGCTTAAGTGTAACAAAAATCCCAGGATTAAAACACTCTTTTTTGTGGCGTGTAATCGGTTATTTAAAACACTTGCGGCCTTGCGGCCTTCATGCTTTCAAAAAAAAATGGCCGCTTGCGGCCTCGATTCTTTTTTATATATTAGTGCAAGTCGCTTGCGACCTTGCGGCCTTGCGGCCTGTATATATGTATATGTATATATTTATTTCCAGGCACGCCCTTCCCTGGGCCAGGCGCATAAAAATGGGGGCCGTAGCCCCCATCTTGATTAACTGTGAGCGTGGCCGTCCGGTTCAATGCCTAGCATCATGTTGGGTACTGCGACCATGATGCAATCTGAGAATGTTAGGTGAACATCTTTTCAACCCAATCGACAAAGCCTAGGCTTTTGAAATCACCATGATCACTATCGCGTACATGCCGCACGAACACGTTTACTAATGCATCCGCTTGCAGTTTGGTCGCTTCATTATTGAATATATCCATTTTGATATTTCCTTTGGTTTAGTTTGGGGGCCGCAGCCCCCATGTTGGTTATTGATTAAGGCCCAGTGATTGATGGCGCAAGAACATCGCGGCTTCATCATCATGAGCACCATATAGCGCCTCCCATTCTGGCGTGGCCTCTACCAGATACCCATACTGCAAAATATCTCGCGCATATGTATCACCCATTTCAAAACTACCGCCATGCATCAATGGTGAAGTAGCAGCGACAAACCAGCGAGAATAATCGTTCTCGTTTTCTTTATGCTTGTACGTTTTCAGTACGCGCCATTCCCAGCCATTGGTGTTCTTATATATTGCATATGGCTTATCTTGCGTTTTAGTTTTTCCGAATGTTGTTCTAGGCATGTTAATGCTCCTATTGTTTAAGTAATGATATCAATCGATATCGCAATACCCGCCAGTGTGACGGGCATTACGCTATGGATTATTAGCACGCGGTCATTTGAATGAGCGTTGTGCCGTTGCTTTTGGCGTATGCGGTAACAATCTCTACCGCTTCGTCCCAAGAATCCGCACCATCTGCAAAAAATCCATCTAAATACTCGTTGTCAAAAATACACTCAGCGTTGGTATCTTCCTCCCATTCGCCATAGCACTCTACTTCCTGATCGTTCTTTACAATAATTACTTTATCCATTTGATATCCCTTTTGGTTTAGTTCGGGCCTTTCGGCCCGTTTGGTTTAGATTGTTGGCGTTATTGTGATTACTGTTCTGGTAGGAATTACTGCCGTCACTTTCGCCAGATAGTCATATTCAACGCCATCTTTATCATTGGTGATCTTGCCAGTTTTTTCGCCAACTACTGTTTGATTGGCATCTTTTCTCGCCTTTTTCTTCAATGGCGCTAGAAAATTATTTAATGCTTTCTCTGCGGCATTAAATGCAATTTGTTCTGGCGATACTGGCAAAGCATCTAATGCTTTTTTTGCCTTCTCTTTGCTTCGCGTCAACTTTCTTAATTCGTTCATTGTTCTTTTCCTTTTGGTTTAGTGTGGGGCCTTTCGGCCCCGTTTGATTATGATTCGTGTATTAGTTCATTAATCAATTGAACAGCGCGCTCGTCATGGCCTCCGATATGCCAATCTTTCAAATCCTCAATGCGACCACCTCCAGTATAGTTGGGGCCATCTTTCCAATTGTAGACTGTGGCAACTACACCATCGCGCTCAAATGCCCATTCGACATCTGTCTTGTACCCATCGCTTTGCCCGTTTGGTTCTCCAAAAAACTCTATTAGCCAACTATAAGGCATTGAAAATTCCATCTGCAGACTGGTGCCGTTCGTGTTTACTCTTTCCATCTTGTTACCTCTTTGGTTTAGTGTGGGGCCTTTCGGCCCCGTTTGATTATAGTTCGGTGTTGAGATCTTCAGTCTCAGCCATTTGAATTAAAACCTCGCGCAATGTTTTGTCTCCAACCATGGAGTTAAATGCAGCGCGTCCGCTCAAATCCAATTGGCAATATGCAGAGTGCAATGCCACCATTGCTACTTTCAGGCTGGCTGTTCTGCTATCGGCAATGCCGTATTGAATCAGTAGCTCGCGGTATCTTATTCTATCCATCTTACTATTCCTTTTGTTTAGTAACTTGCTATCCCGTATCGGATAACATGGATGTTATCTTAGCAGGTTGACCGATAGTTGCAATAACGTTTCGCGAATAATCGTAATCTTTTTTTCTTTTTTTTGCCGCAATCGTTTGCCTGATTAACTTCTGGCGATCACTGCAACTCAGCCTCGATAGGGTAGGGTAGTCGCCCGCACAGCTTCGCAGGCGCGATAGCCTGCGCTGCGGACTAGGTACCCTAGGACGCAGACCCAAAAAAAGAGACAGCGATTTATCGCACCCTTACCCCCCTAATGTAGGCAACTGTATAGTCTTAGTGTATATAAGGTTAAACACCCAAGCAGACGCCGAAGATAGAGCGACAGGCAAGTACGTTCTGTTT
>UEXL01000277.1_pt1 | contig 13025 bp, 22 predicted proteins | sample 1796671 | NCBI WGS metagenome assembly UEXL01 (sample SAMEA4772471, study PRJEB27181) | metagenome
TTGGATGCAGCCATATTAGCATAAGCAGATGGATACGTGTCAAACGTACGTCTAGCCCAGGCTTTACCTTCTGGGCATATCTTACCTCCACTCTTTGCTTTCTTTGGCATTATTTACACTTCTTGCGTTTACCCATTCCCTTCATCCCTTTTGTAGAGGGACGACCTACTTTACTTCCGTATGTTCCTTTTCCTTGTGGCATAATATTATTTGTTTCTTTTGTTGTGAAAGTCGAACAGAACTTTTACTTTCTCTGTCAGAGCTTCTAGGTTGTAGTGCATTCTAGCTAGAACGATAATCAGCGTAATAACGCCAATACCGATAGGCCAGAGGGATGCAATGATGTTAAGAACTTCATTCATTTAATTTGAGATGAACCAAAGTAGAAGCCTACGATGGCTAAGGCAGTTTGCCTAATTTCTGGTAAAATAACAAAGCCCTGCACAGTGTCCCATTTAAGGCTCTTGAATAGCCCTAGAAAGCCGTTTGTCTCTCTACCTATACTTACCCCTACGTCAGTCCACGCAAAGACAAATGGGGCTATTACAATGGCAAAGACGGTGGATACAACTAGGAACCTACGAACTAATACACCACCATTACGTTTAGCCGCTGCATCAGCAGAGGCATCTGCTGCTTGCTGGGACGTAATCATACGCTCAAACTGGCGAGCCTGACTCTCCATCTGTGTGCCAATGAGCTTCATTACGAAACCACTGATTCCTCCTCCGAGCATTGCTATTAGTTCTGGTGTCATTTTTTCTTTCTAAGTTCTTTGATTACCTTGATTGCGGATGCAGACATATAGATAAAGGTTGCTAGACCTACGCAAAAACCAAGCACTTCGTTAATGGGGAAATTCAAGGGTAGCTATAAAGCCTCCTGTTCCGATTGTTGATCTGTATATAATATCTTCCATAGCATTTAGTCGTCGTCAGGGTCAGGTAGGGGTGTGTAGTGATCAACGGTTGATGACTTCTCGGACTCGTCCAGGTCGTAGTCCGTTACGTCCAATGCCCACATATGGTCAATGGTTTCGTCTGGGTAGGTAAGCCAACGTGTGCCTATACCATTGTCCTCGACCCAGTAATCAAAGCCAATCTCCTTGCCTTCTTCGTCGGCTCGTTCAATGGCGGCTTCCTTGCTTGCGTATATTAGATAGAGCATTATGATAGGGTTATATTATAGTAATTTGAATATTAGTTTCAAGGGCACACGGTTAGCCGTTTGGTCGGAGTTGTAGAAAATAACTCTTTAATCGTCCGTTAAATAAAGTTGGACTTACTGACCTAAAACCAAGGCAAGTTGGACTATACCTGAGCCAGAGGTAGAATCCCCGTATCACCAGTTGCGTTAGCAAGCTTCCACCCAAAGATATGCTGGTAGAAGTTCACCAGTTGTTTGTAGGTAAGGCGGTCAGCTCCGTAACAATAGTTCCTGCCGCCTGAAAGCATTTCTTGGGAAGCAATAGATGTCCTTGTCACCTCTTGAAGACCAAAATATCTGTTGGACAGTGCTTTTAAAACGAACCAAATTCCAGTTGTATCTCTAACACTCGTAGAGAATATTGAGAAAGGACTTTCTAGCCCTGATACTGAAGAGGCAACTAAAATTCATTACTAGCAAAGTCAAGTCCAGCAATTCCGCTATCTACAACTAACGAACCAGAATTAACAATCTTAGGTTGGTTTCCAGCAGTTGCTTGCTCTGCATCATTGCCGTTACCTGACTGGTCATACCAAGTCTCTACAAAGCCACTACTTGAATGAGACACAATTTCAAAGTCGCTAATCGTGTAGGAACCTGTATTGCCATCAGCAAACATTAAGTGCGTTCCATCTGCTGTTGCAGTTAAAGTATCCGTATAAGTTCCATTAGCGGTAAAAGCAGTTCCTGAATTAGTTTTTCGTAACACTATTTATTGCATTTACGTCTTATTTGTGGCTTAAACTGGCTGTGCTACTAAAGTTGGTAACAGTATATCTTACTACTATTACATCTTCGTCTAAATACATATGAAATCCAGCCGAACCAGTTCCTCCAGCACTATTGTCAGCAGAGAACCCAGTGGTTGACAAATTACTAACGGTATAATTATCGAAAGACCCAGTGCCATTAACCGCTGTGCCTACTGTTTGTATATCATTAACAAAATCAACTAATGCACCAGAAGATATACCTGAAGCCGTAAAGTCACTTTCACCATTGTCTATCACGCGACGGACACGCACAACCTTGGGATCACCACCAGTAAGACTACGGAGGCTGTATGCCGCCGCAGCACTAGGAGCAATCTGTAGGACGCTCTCGCCCACTGAGTTCAGCCGACGCTGGCGACCCAGGGCTGAATCAAGGCTAACGTGCATACTAGACCTTGTGTAGTTGCACTAAGTCCACCGCTAATAGTAACGGAGTAAAGTTGCCATAAATAATTGTTCCTGCTCCTAGAGATGTAAGGAGGTCTGCGGAATTAGTTACATTAGTAGCAGTCAATGCTGAAAGAGTTGAATCCTTAAGAAACTGGATAGCTCCAAACGAACCAGCGGTTGCACCGTCGGCTGCATTGATTACTATTGAACCTGCGGAGCTGAACTCCAGTGCGTTATTTCGTGAACTTGCCATAATTGTGTATTATATCACAGGGGGTTACTATCGGGATTGCCGATTTACGTATGTGGAAAATCTCTTGTTAATTGTATTATTGTTGGATCGAATGTCAATCTTCTCTAGCTCCAAGGCCAGGTAAGTCTGAGCCACCTGCTCTTCGGCTAGGGCTTGCTCCTGTCTGTTCTGAACCCGTAGGAAGTCAGCATACACAGCGTGAGCAATGTAATTAAAGAACTCACCTGGAACCTCTACTGTTGAGTTGTAGTAATCCGAGGTGACAGTAAATGGGGTGAACTGCTTCTTGTAGGAAACAAATGCTTCATTGTCAGTGGAGTTAGCAATGTTTAAAATGTTAGCACCATTAAAATCTACAAAGAAATCATACTCCATAGAAGAGTTGTTTTGGAATGCTCTTTGCGATGAATGCGGTTGAAGTCACCAATGGTATCCTTACCAGTCTGGGCATAAGGAATAAGTTGTTCATCTACAACTAATGGAGTGCCAGATAACTTTTGCGGTTGTTAAAGTCCAGTAACAACTTCGGATGGGTTATCTTTTTGGTAGTGTCAGCTTCAACTAAAAGTGTAACTGCACTACCTGCCCCTGCTTGCACAGAAACTGTACCATCTGCATTTATGCCAACATTAGCAGTGCCTTCAATCTCCCACCTATTCGTACTTGATCTTTTATATATGAGGTAGTATCAGAAACCTGACTAGAGCTTTAGTTCCTACCGTGGCATTATAATAAACATTACTTCCAGCTACTGCTCCAGAGTCTCCTTTGTCTTGTCCAATCAAAATGTAATTTCCATTTACTACAGATGAGGAGTCCGTTGAACTACCTGCCCCTAGACCACTAATAGTCAAAGAAATAATATCACGTGCTTCTGAGCTAACAAGATACCTAGGCCATACTGGACTTTCGTCAAATGCCTGTTGGAACCTACGGTTAATGAAGTGACTTAACTGATCCTGTTCAGTTACATCAAGTTGACCACCAGTTCCTATCAGAGCTGATGTTATCTTAAATAGGTCGCCGTAGGTTCTGGTCTGCATTAGATTTTATTTGGGGTAAGTTCAGGAAACTTCTTATTGTAATACTTTAAAAATTCTTTAGAATGCACAGTCTCTTGACCGTACTTCTGTGTGAGTCGGAAAATTCTCTTGCGGGAATAGTTGCAACTGGTTTGCCAAGGACTGGGTGTAGTCCCCTTTAGTGTTGGGCTTCTTTGGCTGCTTGAGCAACCCTCTTTTCTTCCGTTTCTTCTCAAGGTTAAAGCCGTTTTGAATCTCCTTCATAAAGGCGCGATCAATCTCGCCATCGGAGTATCGTTTTAAATTAGGAATGATTATATCCATATTAAAAAAGGCGGGGGGCTTGCGACCCCCAACCAGTATTTAATTAGAAGCTCAAACGACGGATGCGAAGTCCGATAACAACTTCCAGCTTAAGCTAGCAGTTGCCGCTTCAGCAATAATTGAAGTTGCCGTCAGCAGCAACAACTTTAGATTGTTCCAGTGAAACCATCTCCAGTATTGAAAACTGGTGCAGACATACCGTCAACATCAAGAGCGTCAATGAACTCATCTGGGTCACCGCCAGTTGTGCCAACATCAAGAGTGATGTCAGTAGCACCAGCAAGTGCAGTTGATTCAAGAACACCAGCCAACTCAACAGCACCACCCGCTGGGATGGATGCAATTGGAAGTTGACCTGCTGTGCCTAGTGTTTCTCCATTGAATGGATTAGTACCTAGTTTGATTTTTGCTAAGTCACCAAATGATAGTGATTTCGTCTGTGTAGCCAGATGTTCCGGCTTCATTTACAGTTAAACGTGACATATTATTATATCTCCTTTAGTTAAGGGTTAAGCAGATGCTGTGATGACACCGTGTGCGCCAGGATGGTACACACCGAGGGTCAATGCACAGTCAACGAATCCACGCTCACCGCCACCAAGGTTTGGTAGGCGAGTGATCCCATTGGGATAAGCTCGTGAACACCGTAGTATTCTGGGTTGACGATGTAACCAGAACCATTCCTGTTGCCGCCAAAGTTTGCGCAGTCAGGATTTTGGTTAACAATAGAAACAACACCGTGGTCGGACTCATAGAGGTCAACAGATAGCTTGATGCTACCGCTGTTGCCGTCGTAGTTCACCGAACGAACCGAGTCACCAGTTGCGCCACCGATGCGAGCGAAGTCAGCAATAACTTGACGTAGCCAGTGTCAGCAACAAGCATAAGATTGCTTGCTTGAACCAGTTACGCGGAAGATAGAGCTGATAAGACCGTTAAGTTCTGATTCAGCGAAAACGTCGTCAGTTACATCCACGATGCTTGCAGCAGGTGTGCGGAATGCAGCAGGAACGTCAGCAGGACCAGCAGAGTCGATCCAGTCACCAAGACCACGAAGGGCGTTAGCAACACCAGCACCGTTTTCGGTAGCGGAGTCTTGAGTACCAGCAAGTGTAGCTTCGATGTCGCGCTTGAGTTCACGGATAGCTTTGGCTTCAGCCTGAGCAATCTTAGCAGGACCTACGGAATCGACTGCTTCTTGCAGATCGGATACCATGTAGTCACGACGGAACTTTTGAACGCGGTTGCCGAGGCGAGCGCGGCCAGCGAATTGGTCAGTGAATGCAGTAACGTCAGCACCTTCAGAGATGCCGGCAGTCTGTGGAGCCGAAAGGCTATCAACAGTCCACTCAACATTAGTTGCGGATGCGCGTTCTTTTAGCAGATGAAAGGATAGGAGTTTCTTCTGGAGCGAGGATAGTCAAGACATCAGTCAAGTCTTCGCGGTTAGAAACGCCCGAACCTGTATTAGTGGTATCGAATGTATTTGAGAATGACATTGTATTTAATGATTATTTAATGAGTTATTGTGTTATGAGCGATTGCTCATTTTGAGTTTTCGAAGAGCAGCAAAGTCTCTAGCATTACCCGTTTCTTTAAACCTGGCTTCTAATTCTTTTAGAGCCTTGGCAGTTCTTCCCATTCCTTTTTCGGATTGGGCAGAGACTGGATTACCTGTTCGTGGAGGATTTAACGTAGGAGCTTTCTTGGTACTCCCTACTAGTTTACGGCCATGTATGCTATTTGTAGCATGGGCAAACCAATAATCTAGTTGGGCGGCGATGTCAGGAGTCTCACGTTTCAAAACACTTTTTAGTTTCTTGAATCGTTCGTCTCCTACTGTAGCTTCAAACTGTCTGCGTAAGTCGTTGTCCTCACCTTCTAGCCAAGATAGTTCTTGCTTCGCTTGGGTGTCGAACTGCTTTGTTAGCACTTCGCCTCCGCACGTAGCTGAACCTTAGATAGTTGGTCAGGTAGAAAAGTCTTCTGTGCCTTACGTGCTCTTAGTAGAGCCTGTCGCACATCCTTCTTTGTCCACTCCTTACCTTCAACTTCTGTTACTACATCATCTGCACCATAGCCATCACTTTCAAAGATCAAGTCCTCAGCCCATTCTACTACTTGGTCAACCTCAGTTGATTTCTGTTGTAGCTTTTCGATAGTATCAAGATTCCCGTATGGGTTGTTCTCGACCTTTTTCGTTTCTAGTGGGTTAGGTTTTTCTTTGAGTCGTGCCTCAAGTTGAGTAAGCTTTTCTTCTGCAGCCTTTCGTTTTGCAGTCAATTCTCCGAATCGAGCTACAGCACGGCTACCAAGCTTATCAGCCAGTTCGCGCAAATCGTCCTCGGACATTTCGTCCAGGTCTAACTGTGAAAGAACATCTTCGGATTCTTGGGATTCCTCGGCGGCTTCTGCTTCCTCGGTATCTACCGATTCTTCAATAACCTCTTCAGTTTCCTGCTCAATAACTTCTTCGGCTTCCTGCTCTTGGGGCTGTTCAGTCCCAGGAGTAAGATCACCAATTCGCTTTTGAGCAAAATCCGTGACGGATATATTTGTTTTGTCCACTGATATTTTACCTGCCTCAGCGTCAGCAGTTGCTATTTCTTCTGTCATAATTTGTCCACTCATTAACGCCGAGCGATGGCGATTTTTGAATTATAACACAGGTAGTTACATGCGTTCGGAATGCTTCTTAGAAAGCTCCTGCCAATTAACTAATTGTAGCACTTGATCGTAAGTAATAATACGACCTGATACCTGTTGTATGTTGTCACTGGTTGCCTCATGCAACTCAGCAATAGTTTCTTCACGTAGTTCGTGAATCATTTTCATGAAGCGAGCAAACGCCTCGTAGTTATGAAGTGTTTGTATGTCGTCTTGTATTTGCATTATATCTCCGTGGATTGCGTGACGTTAAACAGATTCTGAATATTTGTCAATAGACCGATACTAGAGACCCTGTGTATCAATCTGACCCATCTGAGCAGGGGCTGTGCCTACTCGTCCGATCTGTGCATTCTGAGCTTGTTGCATCTGGAACGTGTATTGACCTACATACTTCTGTGTAACCTAGCGGCAAACGCTTGGTCGGTCTGTAGACGTTGTGCAATATCTGGCTGTTGTCCGTATTGCTCTACAACTTGAAGGGCAATCTGAGCACCAGCAGGTCTAGCGGGCATTTCAATACCAGCAAAGATTTTAGCTAAGTCATCGGTAACCTGTTCAACCACTTGTTGCTGTGCAGTCTCGACGGGTTGTAGGACGGCATCAGCCATTACTGGGTCAATGCTTGCGGCAGCAACATCTAGTAGGCTATCTACGTTCAGACGGTTGTTGGCGTTCAACTGATTCAATGCTACGAACTGCTGTAGTTTTTCTCTACAGTCTCAGGGTCATTGTTCTGAACGTCAAAGTTAACCATAATGTCGAAGTTCTCGTCAGGGTTACCCTTGTCGAACACTTGAGCGTCAGGGACACCTGTTACCCGGAAGAACACTTCGTCTGGTCCAAAGCGTTGGAAGCACTTGTAAGCCATCCCAATTACCTCAGCAGTGTGGCTAAGGAACTTATCTACCAAGAACTGCTTGCGTATTTGGCTGATTTGAGAACCTTCGTCTAGACCTACTAACTTGTCCGACAAGGTAAGCAGGGTGTCTTCCATTTCAATGGAACCAGTAGGTGGTGGGGGTGTAGGAGCAAAGTCCAGATCACCCTTACGGCGATACGGGATCAATCTGCCTGGCCCCCAATCGTTGGGAGCCTGACCAACTGGGTGAAGGATGGGAGGTAAAGTAGCTAGGCTATTGCGGTCAACCCGTGAGTCACGCTCAACCTTAACTTGGTTCTGGAGTCCGCGTAGGATGGACGGCACGGTGGTTGTGTCATACAAACGCTTGCTGTCTTCGGATAGCTTTGTAACTACTACAGGATAGTCTTCGTATCCATTGAGTAGTTCAAACTTAGCATAGCCTGGGGCTAGTTCATTACCACTGAACTCCTTGTGGAATACTGTGCAGTAAATGCCTCTGCTCCATCTTCTGGGTCAATGAGACGCTGATAGGCATAGCAGATTTCTACTAGCTCATCGGCTTCATACGCATTGTCAGCTAGGCTTAGGCTGCGACGACCTTCTTGCTCACGCTCAATAGAGTCAATGTTTACACCTCTATACTTAGATATGATGTAGTCTACGAAGTCTTCATCCCATCCGTCAGTAACTACTTTATTTTCTAGTTCCTGTGGTGTGTAGTAGGTCTTCCAGAAGCAGTAGGGTGCGCGTTGCGGTCAGTGACGTATGGTGGGAAAAGAAGTCACCATCTGGTGCAAGTGTCTTAACGTCAGGGCATTGACTTGTCTACGAACGATAGGTAGTTCAGCAACTCCAGTCTTCCTTAGTTCACGTAATGCCTTCTTAGCACGTTTCTTGTTGTTCCTTCAAAGGTTGCTTGGAGCAAGGCAACTAGCTGTTCGTCATCGTTGCCGTTCTGTATAGCGTCAGCAACATCAGGACTAACCTGTGCAATTTGATTCAAATCCAGTTGTTGCAGGATTCTACGATCTTCTTTCTGCCAACCAATATATGTAATCAATATACCTCGCTCAAGCAAATAATTAGCTCCTAGCTCCATCTCACGGTGAAACCTAGGTATGTATCCAGAAGATACCATCCATTTCAAGAAACCAGAAACCACTCGGCTACGAGCGATGTCTCCGCTTTCTACTGGGAATGCCCTGACGTTTGCACGGTTCAGGGATGCTATAAATAATGATACTAGCCTTGTGATGCGCTCATCAATGAGATGGCACTCCATGTCGGACGCACCCTCCCAAGGGAAAGCGTCGGCTCCATGCTTACGGTGGTCACGGCTCTTGCCTGGCCAGAAGTTTCTGCGGTCATCGTAGGATGTGCGGCAGAGGTCAAAGTATGATTCTAGTTCAACAACCGTTTGGTCATAGGCTAGACGGAGAGTCTTAATATCTGGCTCGTCCTGTAAATATGTGAGAGACTCGGAAACGCTATCAGTTATCATGTTTTGGTTCTAATCTTTTGTGTACGGATTTTAACAACCGAATTGTATAAGTAGATGATACGCCTATTGTATCACATAGCTCTGCATTTGTCATTGGGACTCCTGTCTCATGTAATATGTATCGTCTTAGCATTTCCCAAGCAGCAAATCTATCCACTTGTTCCCTGCACCAATTACGATTTAATGTGATGTCACTTTCCTTTTCGCACATATCTGTAGCTAGTTCCCACGTGGTCTGATATTGCTTCAAAGGTTATTTCCTTACCTATCAACTTACCCTGCCATTTGCGCGGGACAAGCATTGGAACTTTCTTACCAATCTCTTTATTGAAGACGTAGTTATACCTAGGGTTGGGACACTCATTTAAAACATGACCAGTATAGTGCTTAGGTATAATCTCTCAATCATGAAGGACTCTTCTAAGATGGCTGTGCCTTCCTCGTTGACCCATGTGTTTTTCCCTTACCTGTCAATGAACCTTCAGGTAGCTTGTCCTGTGCTATTTCCATAGCGTCTTCAAACTCCACCTCTTGTTCAAGTGCGATCTGCGTTAATTTCTTTTTAGGCATTAGTATCCTCCTTTTCCTTTAGTTGTTGTTTCCATGTTATTTGTTGAAAAGTGATCTGGTCCCATTCCACCATTAGCCATGCGTAGGTATCGAAGTAAGTCAACGAAGTCCTTTAGTGGCTCGTCTCGTTTACCTTGGTGACCCCAGTTTAGTAGGCTGTATATTAAATTACCGCAGGACTCGTGTATGGACAGCAATGGTCTGTTGCTTTCGTCTACTGGTAAGTTTGGTTGTATTTCATCCATTCGTCAATGGCTGCAATGCCAGAGTCAATGTCGGCTCCGTTCGATGGAACAAAGAACATACCCTTGTCGGCAAAGCTTTCAAACAGGTCAGAGTTGTCTTCGTTCTCACGGGCAAAGTATCTGGAGTCACCTATACGCTCAAAGACCTCTACGCCTAACTCTTCCTCAATCATACGGAACTCATCGACGTAGGACTGCACATCGTATCCAATCTTCTTAGATGCAGGACCAAACTTCCACCGTGGATCACCGAAGATAGCCCACTCACCGTAGCTGTCACGGTCTGGCCACTCTCTGAGGACAGTTACATACCCCTTGCTATCTACTGCTGCCCACAGAGCCACGTAGTTCCTTGCACCAGCAGGGTCAACCACCTGGTAGACGGTGTGGGTCTTTTCGGTAATAGCGGGTAGTTGTGGACAAGTGTGGACACTTGTGTTAAACGATGGGAACAGTGTGTTCATGCTCTTGACTGGTATGCCGTAAGCACGGGTCAATACTTCGTCCCTAGCACTATTCTGTAACTCCTTGCGTATACGCTCATACCCACCGAACGGGTTTAACTCACTGTGGAAGTAAACAATCCCTGCATCCTTAGACTTGCTGTATTGGACAAAGGGAACCTCCTCGTTGTCTAGTAGCTCTGCGTTACGTGTCTTACGAGTCTCTGCATCCTTCAGGAACGAAGCCACGAACGGCGTGTAGCCATCAATGGGGGTAAAGGTCATCAGCATCTTAGAGTTACGGGTGACCAAACGGAAGCGCATGGTGTTTACCAAGTCTCCCTCCTCTAGATACTCATCAAGCCACAGACCAATGTTGTGCCACTTAGGTGTCTTACTACCAATTTCCAAACCCTCAAACTTAGATCGGTTGGCAATGAACTGTGAGTAGGTGTGAAGTAAACGGTAGAACCGTTAGGTAGGATAAAGCTAGCACCAGTAAAGCCGTTCTTGAACGTGTAGTTCAAATACTCTACGGTAGACTTAGACTTCTTCTTTAGCTCTGGTGGTAGGTAATTATAAACCGCACGTTGTTGCACACGCACCGACGCATCGTTGTCCTGGGCAAAGCATACTATCTCAGCGTTAGGGTTCTCTAGTGCAGCCTTGACCACACTCCTAGCCCCCATCTCTGTCTTAGAGCTACGGTTACCACCACTAACAAAGACAGTGTTGACCGTTTCAAAGAACTTGTCTACGTGCTTCCATCCCTCTAGTTCAAAGCCGTAGTGCAATGGATCACTTTCTGCTGAACGTATGCGTCCCTCGTGAGCCTCGTGCAAGTCAGATAAAAGCTTAGGGTCAGCCTCACCCAGGACAACTATCTCTTCGTCCGTAGGGGCTTTGATTATTGGATGTTTTGTAAACTCAATAGTCATTCTTCTTCTGATGAATTATCGGAATCATCCTCAAACTCCCACTGAATCTCTATGTTTTCTTCACTAATCTCTTCCTGCATCTCACGTAACAGCATCCTTCCTGCTGGCAGATGGTTGTAGTCATAGAATAGTTCTCCTTGTGCGTCCATTACAATGAAGCAATAGTTCTCAAAATGTTCTCCCAGTATCCCACGTATCTGGTCATAGATCGGTTCGTAGCTATCATCTCCGATTGACCTAGACATCTTGAACCTCGGCCTCTATCATCTTTGCTTTAGCAATCCTGTCTCTGGCTGCCTTGATTGTAGCCTCGTAGTCGTCTTGGGTAAAGACCTTTTCCTCTCTGGTGATCTGAGAGGCTTCACCACGTGCCGTCATACTTTGCCTATGTGACCTCAAGTATCTTGTTCTTCGCTTGTAGAGCCTTAGAGAGGGCTTCAACAGCCTTCCAGTCTTCCTCCTCCTCTGCCTTGCAGATACGAGCCATCGTGTCACTAAGACCCTCTGAGGTGTCCATGTATATGCCACCACTAATCTTACCACCCTCTTCCTTCCAGTCTCCTATGTGGTCACACCAGTCAGACTTCAACCTAGCCACTGTGCTAGTAGAACAACCTGTAAGCTCCAGAATCTTCTTACCACTTGTCCCTACTGCTACCAGCATTAAGACCTCCTGTGCCTTAGCAGGGTTACCAACACTTAGTGGGGTCTACCGCTGCCTTTAGGCTCCCAAGACTTTACAAAGCTATTGACCGACTCAGAGATAGAGTTCGATAGGTTGGCTAGGGTCTGTTCGTTTTCTTCACTCATCCTTATATACCATCCGTGTCTTGACCCCAGCCTTATCAGACTTAACCTCTACCCTTGGGCTTACCAGACCAGTTAATCTGAGACCAGTTCTCCTCCAACTTCTTATCATCCCTATTTAATTGCCTGGGTTGGCTTCCTTTAGTAGACATAATTCAAAGCCAATCATACTTACCTAAATTTGTCAACCCCCCATAAGTGAGCAAATTTGACCACAACTATGGTCATTTTTGACCACTACATTTTATGGCACTTCTGTAAGTCCTTGATAAAACTCTCATACTGGTCAATTTTGACCATTTATACAAATTGGCACGGTTCTTGCTATAATACTTATTCAGTCAACCATCGGAGCAAGCGTGTAAGCCCAAGTCCTATAGTCCCCCACTATGAGTTGTAAAAATACGGGTAGGCATAAAGGAACGAGATAGTCGTAGGAATACGGGTGTCCCTAATGCTTAGAGGTTGGATAGCCCTGATGACGCCATGCAAGCTAGCCATAAAATCTTATCAACGAAGTGTGTATTGACTTAACTACCTCCACTTTCGTAAACCGTTGATATTAGCCCATGGGGCGAAGCTGTGTCTACGCAACAGGAGCACCTAACCATATAGAAGCCTCGCAGGAATATATTTTTTTATAGGGTGGTGGATGTATATACATATCTGAGTAGCAGACGTTTGCTGACCGCCCCCACCCGGTGCTGAAAAAATGTGCACTAGTATTCAGGTGTTCACTAGTTCGATTAATGCTAGGCAAGTTTGATATTAGATTTACTAATGAAAAATTACTAATGAAAGTTGCAATTAATATAAGATTTACTAATGAAAGAATTACTAATGACAAATAAACTTAGCATTAGATAAACTAATGAAGGATTTTTGAAAAAGGTGAGCTGCAACAAATTGCCGGCCAACTTCACGCGTAGGGTTTCTTTTATTCTTAGATCGTGGGATAAGGTTAAACACCCAAGCAGACGCCGCAATATCAGCACCAACAGAAAACGTTCTGTTTATGTTA
>UEXL01000564.1_pt1 | contig 13022 bp, 6 predicted proteins | sample 1796671 | NCBI WGS metagenome assembly UEXL01 (sample SAMEA4772471, study PRJEB27181) | metagenome
TTACAAGACGTTGTTAAAAAGATAAGTAACAGAGAGTTAGATGATGATCAATTAGAAACAGATAACTATCAGTATGCAGGTGGTATAGAAAGTTTATTTGCTAACTTACAACAATACTATGCAGATGCATCTCAAGCACATCAACTAGGTGTTGATACATCTCCCTAATAGTCCATTTATGTCTATAAGTAATAAACTATTTAATAGTGGAACAAGCATAACAACTCCTGGTTTATCAACACAGATTGAGCTTTATAATACTGCTGTAGATTTAGCTATGAAAGATCAATATGACAAAGCAAGATTAATTGAAACTGCTTTATCAAATACTAATAAAAAGGACCTTACTCCTGCTGAAAAAAATATTCATTTATTACTAGAGAATGGATATATTTTTCCAATAGACAATGAGTCTAAAAGCATTATGACTAGGGAGCAGTTTACGGATGCTAACATGGCACGTATTAAATCAGGTGATATAGACCCAAATAAAACAATTGACTTTTTTGGTTTATTAAATAATGATGATTTAATGACTACTGAACAGGTTAGGACTGGACCGCCTGGGACGCAGTCAATATCACAATCTGTACCTGCTTTAGATGAACGTCAATTAGAAAAGAATTTAGACAGAATATATAAAAGATTTAAAACTGACATAAACAAATTAATGTCAAATACTCCTTCTAGAACATTTAGGAATAACAGTCAAGGACTAGGTGCTGTACCAGCTAGTAATATAAGATTTGATGTAGCCAACTCATCAGACTTAACATTGGCACCAAAAGCTGGATCAGCACAAAATAAATTCCTAGGTGATTTTTATGCACAAATTAATTCTAATAAAGCAAGCGGAAGTGGTAACTATGGTTTTATAGGTACAACAGTAGGTTCAATTGAAGATAGTGATGATTTTGTAGATATTTTAGCAGCTGATGCTATAGATGTATCAAGTACTAAAAGTAAAGCTGCTAAGTATATTTATGATAGAATAACAAATGAACAAAGCTTAGGCGCAGATAAACTAGCAATGAGATTAACTTTTTATGATAGCTATGGTCCAGAGATAAGAGATAAGGAAGGTGAACTACAAAATGAACCTTACGCTGCATATGAATTAAGTAATTTTTCTCAGGAGTTAATAAAAACATTAACAGATGTAGATAATTCTGTTTATCCTGAAGGTGTAGATGCAAGTGATGTAACTGACGTTTTAAGATCAGGGTTTACATATATATTTCCTAGAAGCTCTACTATAGCAGCAAACCCATTAAGTTATGAGATTACACAAAGTAATACTACATTAGAGAAAAGAATTGCTAGTACAAATAATAACATGCTTACAATTGATCCATCTGCTTATGCTGCACCATATTTTGCAGGTAATGCTGGACACGGTTCTTTTAGTTTCCAGAAAGTTGGTAATAGAATAAATGTAAATGGTTATTTAAATCATTATGAATCTGATGCTACTAAATTTCCTAAAGGTTATAGACAAGAACCAGTTTCAACAATATTAGGCGGTGAGCAAGAAAACAAAATGGGTTATGATGAATATTATGATTTTGTATTAGGTATATTATCTCAGCAAAAAATAAAGAATGACGCAGCTTATACAGCAAAAAGCAAAGAATCTATAAAACAATAATTAATAGGTAAGTATGGAAAACCAAGATCCACAAGCCCTTCAGGAGAACCTTACAGGCAACAATCCTAAGGTTGATTTAATAAATGATGCTAAGCCGTATAAGACAGCCCAGTCTTTAATGGATACAGAACAGTATGGTCCAGACTTTTTAAACATGGCTGACCCAGCTGCTTTATTAAATGTAGACAGGTATCAGCGTGATATGTTTAAGTATGGTCCTGAAGTAATTGGTAATGTTTCTAGCAATAATCCAGGTTTATTAGATATAGGATATAATCCTTCTAAGACTCAAATATCAGATCTTAGTTTAGGTGAGCAGATGAAAGCAACAGCAAACGCACCATCACAAAATAATTTAGTGGCTGCTACACCAGATTATGGTAATATTAAGAATAGTAATTTTGATAGATTTTATGCTAGTCCTAATTATAGTGAGTTAGGTTTTAATCCCTATTCAAATAATGAATCTTTCTATAATGCTAATAGTAGCAAGTATGATGATTTTTCTAGAGCTTGGGATCAAGTAGGTAGTCAATTTTCTATAGGTCTTGGATCTTCTTATAGATCTATAGCAGATTTATTTGATGGAGATGGTTATTTTACAGCTCCAGATTTAGTAGCAGCAAATACTATGGAAGATGCTATGAGAATAGGTTCAACAAGTAAAGGTGGAGCTATTGGTTTATTGACTAATACTGGTTTAAGCTTTGGTTATACAGCAGGTATTATTGCATCTATAGCAGTAGAAGAATTAGTATTAGCAATGGGATCAGCTGCATTGGCATCAACAGGTGCAGGAGCACCAGCAGGTTTTGCTGCTTTTGTAGCAGGTACTGGTAGAAACTTATATAGAACAGGGCAAGCTATTGGTAATTTATTTGATGTTAAAAGATATGCAAGTTCTGGTGAGGCATTGGTTAGAACGCTTAATAATGCTGATAATGCTAGACAACTATATACAGGTGGTCTAGAAGCTGCTGGAAGATTTTTTGCACCAGAACTAACTTATGCCATAAAGAATTGGCAAACAACAGGTAATGCTGCACAAAATTTATTTAATATTACTAAAAGCGGTAATGCTTTTGGTGCAGTATATAGAGATCTAAGACAATTTAATATTGCTTTATCTGAAGCCAAACTAGAAGCTGGTATGGTTAGCAATAGAGTAGAACAAAATCATTTAAAATATTTAGCACAACAAAATCCTGGTAAAGCTATTACATCAGATCAATTATCTGCTACAAAAGTAAAAGCTGCTCAGGCTGCATTTAGAACACAGATGCAAAACTTTGGTATAATATATTTATCAAACAAATTTGTTTTAAGAGGTGCCTTTGGAAGTTGGAGAAGAGGATATAGGAATCTATCAGAAAAAGTATTTAGAACTAATCCACTAGTAGATGCTGTTACAGGAAAAGCTTTGAAAGGAACTTATCAAAAGGGTGCAACTTTTTTAGGTATGCCTACTCCTAAAAATATTATTGGACAATTTAAAGCTGGTGGATTAAAAAATGCTCCAAGAGTTTTTGGAGGTATGATGTTAAGATACGGTGCAGCAGGAATAGCAGAGGGACTACAGGAAGTTTCACAAGAAGCTATTGCTGCAACTAATGAAGGTTACTATGGTGCCTTGCTTAGAGAGCCTGGTGCAGGTACAAAGAATTTATATGGTTCATTTGCTATGGATGGTATAGAGGAACAGTTTACAGCACAAGGGTTAAATACATTTTTATCAGGATTTTTGATGGGTGGTTTAGCTGGACCTTATCAAAATGTTTTATTTCAACAAGTTCCTAAACTGTTTGCTAGGAGGAGTAAGGCTTCTAGAGCAGATTATGCAAAGGCAAAAACAGCAGAGGAAGAAGTAATAGCAGACATTATACGTCAAGCAGAAGATGCATCAGAAAAAGGTGTAGATGGTTTGGATGCTATATTAAATAAAGATCAGCTAATGATGTCAAGTATGAAACAAACATCTAATGCTATGGATGATGCTGTTTCAAGAAATGATAAGTATGACTACTTCAACAATAGAAACTTCTTAGAGTTTAAAAATTTACATGATAAATTTAAAAATGGCTCAATAGGATTTTATCAACAAGAGATGATAGACTTTAGTCAGCTTGATGATAAAGCATTAGGTGAGGCATTTCCTTAAAAAGATTTTGGCAACATAGAACAAGTAAGATCAAAGATACAGAAACAATTAGATCTTATTACTGAGTATGGTGATATGTTTAATAACAAGAAAAACATATTCAAACCTAGATACAAGCCAGAAATGTTTACACCTGGGACAAGAAAATATAGAGATGAGCAAAGATTAAAAAAGGCATATGAACATCAAGAAATGTTTTATATGTTTACTCAGAATGCATTTAAAGATGCATTAAATAGAAAAGTAAAAATTGCTCAGTCATTAGAGTCAACTCCATTGTTTGGTAATATGGCTGCTAATGATGTTACACCTTTACTAGATAAAGAATCTTTGGAAGTAGAAGTAGATAGATTGCAACAAGAGATAGCAATACTAGAACAAAATGCTAATAATGAATCTGGATTAGATGAGATTGCAATTAAGAGAAATAAAAAATCTCTTAAGGAAAAGAAAAGCAGGAAAAGAATCTAGATAGAATTAATAAAGTATATAATGATAATCTAACAGCAAAGGATTTTTTGATCAGCGTAAAAAGAATAAGTTAAAGGGCCCAATAGAAAACTATTTAAATTCATTAGCAGCTTCTAAAGGAACGTTTGTTGATGCTGATGCAGTGGATAATGCAATTAATGAAATAGTAGACTACGCAGCTTTATCTCAAGATGCATTCTTATTTAACAATACTATAGATTATTTATTAGATCCTAATAAAATGGAAGACTTAATAAATAGATCTGCAGAATATTTTAAAGTATTAGAAGCTAATCAAAAACAGATAATAACAGAACAAATTAAATCACAATTAAAATTAAAGTAAACAAAACTACATGCTAAATACTTTAGCTGAAGAAGATGTTTATTTAACACCAGAAGCTGCAGAAGCTTTTTTACAAACAGGAGAAACATCTTCAATAGACCAGTCAAATTCATATTTATTTGCAGGCAGATTATTAGATCCGTCTATAATGGAAGATGCTATTATTATTCAGCTTAAAATTAATCCAATAATAAATAGTTATAATCAACAAACAGAAGAAACTGCAAAAGCAGCAAGATCACAAGAAGAAGTTGCTGATGAGAGTGCAAAGGATGTTAATCAAATTTTAGATGATGCTGGTATAGAAAATGTAGAAGTAGTACCAACCATTAATTCTGTTGTATTAAACAGAACATTAGAAGATCAGTTTAGACAATATCAGGCTATACCTAATAGAGATTCTTTGAGTATAGAAGAATGGAAAGAAAGTGCTGCTGGGATGAACATAGAAAAAGCCTATGATGCTATTAAGAAAATATGGTCAAAAGGATATCCAAAATTAGAAAAAGGTGAGCTTATACAAGTAGTTCCAACAGAAAGTGATATAAAAAATGAAACAGGCTTTCAAGATTTTATAAACGGACCTGCAGCAGAGAATGCAGATATATTAAATATACTAGATAAATTAAATTTAAATCTATCTATTTTTCAAACAGTAAGACAGAAGCCTTCAAATATTATTTTTGAAGGGGCAATAGTTGATGTAGAAGAAAAGGTTATAAATAAAAAAGATAAAGCAAATACATCTATTTATACAATACTAGATAAGAAAGGAAATAAGATATCTCAAGAGCTTAGACAAATTATTGGTGCTAATAGTTTAGGTGTATATAGTGTAAAAGCTGATGCAATTCAAGCTGCTGAGAAATTAGAAAAAGAGGTTGATACAGGAGGAGTATATAGATTTGGTGGAATAAATGGTCTATCTATAAGTAAGAATGAAAGAATAATTAATAAGCAAGGAGAAGTATTTGTAGTTAATACAGGCAAGACAACATTTGATAAAGGCTCTCAACAAAGTATATTTATTATTCCTTTTAATAAGTTTAGTAATGACTTTTATACTAACATAGAGAATTCAACATCTATTTCAGAACAAGACTTTATAAATAATTTTGTTTTAGCAGCACCAATTAATTTTGATAGTTTAGGTAAAACCTATTCTAAAATACGTCCTAATGAAATGATAGAAGCATGGTCACATAAAATGATTATACTGAGTCTAAAGACAGTGCTAATGAAAGAACAGATTTAATTATTAGTAATTTAACTACAGAAGAAATAAATGGATTAAATTTATTTATAACACCAGTAAAACAATTGCCATCAAAAAACTATGTAATACCTGCTGATGGATTAAAACCTAATCCTTATATAAAAGAGAATACTAATAGTTATAATATAGGTATACAGATTATTGATCCTAATGTTATAAATAAGATTAATAAGTTATATGATACAAATACTGATATAGACAGACTAGAAGAATCAGCTAATAATGTATTTGCATATTTACCAAGTCAGAGGTTTAGTTTTTTTGATAAAGATCAAAAAGCAGTTATGCCACATGACTTTGATGTAGAGTTTATGAAGAGTGTAATTAAATTTGATAAAGACTTAACTGGAGTGGAAATAGATTCTCAATCTAATTTATCACCTGGTGTACAGACTCTACAATATGTACAAGAAAATTTTGCAAAGGCTGCAGTTTTAAATCAAGCAATACAAAAAGTAGTTAATGAAGATAGTACAGGACAGATAATATTTGGTGAACTGCCAGATGGAATAAGACTAAATTTATTTGAAGGCTATGATAACTATACAAAACCAAATACTTTTACTTCATTAAAAGATTTAAAATATAGCTCTGATAATTTAGGTAACTATTTAATATATGATATTAGTGTAGGAGGAAATAATTCAGCACCAAAAGTTATTAGTAATTTAGAAGGTGATGCATTAGATGTGTTAAGAGAAGAGACTGAAGCTGCATTAAAAAGAAACGGCTTATGGAAACAAAGTGTAGAGGGCGGAACTAATAGATATATGGTTGTTCTTAAGCAGCCTAATGGAGTTTATTCAGTTGTTACTTCAAAACCAAAATTACAACAGAGAGTAGACTTAGACACAGAACTTTTAAGGCTTATTAATAGAGCTCAGATAACTGTAGAAAGCAACCTTGACAAAGATAGAAAACCAAAAGACATAAACTTTAATGAAGAGTTTAACACAGAAACTTTAAGTAAAATATTTATAACAAGCAAGCCTGGATCTAAAAGAAAAGTATTTTTAGATGTAGATCAGTATGGTAATATTAGAATGAAAGTTAAAGATGCTATAGCTAATGAAAATAGAACATTAGGTGGTGCATTATATAAGCAGACAGGAAAGACACAATATTTATATCCGGCAGATCTTAATCTAGGTGTTGCAGAAGAAACAAGAAAATCACCACAAGATTTAATACAACCTTTGTTAGATAAAATTAATGGAGATGAAAATTTAGGAGAGGGTACAATATCTTTTAAAAACTTTACAACATCTATAGCAGAAGACGCAAGCATAACTGATTTCTTAGTAGACTTGGAAACAGCTATAGACCCTAATCAATTAAGAAAAGGATTTAGACTTTTAACAACGGCAAACCCTAAATCAATTCAAAGAGAATTATCTAAAGGTAATATATCTGTTGCACCTTTAATAGAAGAAAGTGCACCAGAGAATGTAGAAGTATTACCAGATATAGCAGAAGAGGTAGAAGTTTTAGAAGAGGTAAGTGATTTAAATTCTATTTTAACTAAGATAAGCATATTAAAAGCTCAATTAGAAGATCAGTACGGTCCTACAAATAGGAAGAGATTAAGAAAAGCATATAAAGAAAGCAAGGAACTACAAGATTTATTTAAGAAAAGAGATGAACTAAGGGGTGCTAATAAGATTGTTGAAGGACCTTTTAACTCTACTGATATAGAAACTATTGATTCTTTTTCTGTATGGGCTTCACAAACATTACCTGATTATATAGGTATAGCTGATATAGCTACACTAAGAAGTAATTTGATAACTACAGGTACACGTGTAGGATCATTTGTTTTAAACATAAATGATATAGCCGGTGGACTTGATGTTTCAGGAACTATATATACAGGAGCAAATAGTCCATTTAGATATCATGAGGCTTTCCATGGTGTATATAGAATGATACTTACACCACAAGAACAAGCTAAGTATCAAAGAATAGCTAGAAAAGAACAAAGAGCCAACCTAAGAAAGGAAGGTAAAAGTCTAGCATCTGAATTACAAAAATTTAGAAACTCTGCTGATACATATACTAATATGAGTCAAGAGAGATTAGAAAGAGAATACTTTGAAGAATATATGGCAGATCAGTTTGAGTTGTTTAAAACTGGACCAAAAAAACACTAAGACTTCTTCAGAAGTAAAATCTTTGTTTACAAGAATATTAGATTGGATTAAAGGAGTATTAAATCAATTCTATAAAAATGAACTAACTTCATTATTTGAAAACATAGATGGAGGTAAATTTCAATCTGCTCCTATAGCAACAAATGAGTTTACTACTTTAGGATCATCTGTTGAAGCCAACAAGCTTATACCATATCAAATGGTAGATAGAAATGCTGGTATAGGTGAGCTATATGTACCAAGCTTTGTAGCAAATGGAATAATATCTTCTATGGCAGGAGTATTAATAGATAGAAAATTTAATTTTATACCTACAGAAGAAAAGCCAAACTTTAATCAAGATGAAGAACTAGATGTTATAGTTGATGAGTTTGCTGAGACATATGATGTATTTAGTAATGCTAACTCACAATTTTTTAGAAGGAAGCAAAGAGCATGACATGCTTACGTTACTTACAGCAGCATTTGAAGATTTTGTTCCTCAAATAAAACAATCTGTTACAGACGTATTAGACATAATAGATTTACAGTCAGCTCAACAAGTAGAAAGAAATGATGAGTTTATAGAGAATGAAGGTTTAAGAACTGTACAACAGTATGGTAAAGAAACATATCTTAGTGGTGGTTTAGATAATTTACCTGCTGCAGTAAGAAAGTATATAGGAACAGTAACATATATTGAAAAGGATTATTTTGGTAATACTACTTTAGTTAATGGTACGCCTATTACAGTACCTGTTAATGCTAATGTAGTATATAATGGAATGCTTAAAGCATTAGAAGGTCTTGAAGATCCAGTAGAAATGCTACAAGCTATGTATGCTTTCTCACAAACTAATCCTCAGACTGAAGCTGTTATAAATCAAATATTTGAAAACTCAGGTATTAATATGCCAGAGAGTTATACAGAAGACTTTACTTTTGAACAGTTTCCTGAAGGTATTACTAACCCAAACTTTTTAATTAAAGTACTTAATTCATTTACAAACTTTAGAGTAGAGTGGTTTTTTTACTCAAAGAGATATGTTGGGTAATTCAATTGTTCATTCAGCATCTCAAAGAGATGATTCTAATAATCAATTAGACTCATGGTCAGAAGGATATTCATCTAAGCTACAGTTATGGCAAGATGATTTAAATATAAGAAAGAATGCATTAAAAGCACTTGTTACAATACAAGCAGATTTAAAACCTAAAAAAACTAAAATAGCAAACAATGTATTAAATCAACGTTCTAGAAAACTATCTAAACTTTTATTTGATAATTTAGGGATTGCTCTTAGTCCGGGTTATATATCTTATAGTAGGCTTATGGCAAGAGAGAATCTTACTAAAGCACAAGAACAAATGCTATCTTTTCATCCTGATGTACAACCAATGACGGTTAATGATATAAAAGTATTTTTTGATTTAGTTAAAGAAGGGGTAGATTTATTTTCACCTGAGGGAGCAGAAAGCAAATTAAAAAAATTAGCTTTAGGTAACGCATCATTTGATGAAACAATTGGAGCTACAGTATTTAAGAATTCAAATAATGATTTAGTTAATTCACATCAACAACCAACATTTAATCTAAGAAAGACAAGAGCATTAAACTCTCCAGATGAAAGAGCAAGATTATTACAGGATGATTATTTAAGTAACAATTTCTTATTGAACTCACCTGCATTTAATGCTTTAGCAGATAATAATCAAGTAAAGATATCTAGAATATCTGGCACAAAAGTTTTAAGAAGTTTATCTACTGAGTTAGATGTAAATTCTAGTTTAACTTTAAAGAGTACAGACTATGGAAAATATACTCCTGCTGAATTTTTAGTTACTAACATAAACAACTACTTGGCTTTTTACAATACTCTTAATAGAAAACCTTTGAAATCTGTAATAGTTAAGAATCCTGTAAATGGTACAGATAGTAGATTTGCTATATCTCCAAATTTAATTAGAGTTATGGAGTCTTCAAATACAGGTGATCAAACAACTTTACCTATTATAAAAGCAGTAGAAAAAATACAAGGAAGAGACGTTATTACTGATGAAGTATTAGAGGCCTTTTATAATTTTGTTGAGAATGAGTACAATAGAATAGTAAGAGAGAATGGTCCAAATAGAACTACTGATGTAATAGAAGGGTATAACACTGGAGAGTTTAGATCAAAAACATTTGCCAATAATGAGACACTTTTAAATATAGATACTAGAAGCGGGCTAATACAAGAAGCACTTTCAGAAGAGCCAGCTGCATTTGAACAAGCTTTAAGAGCAGCTAAGCTAACCAAAAAATCATTTAAGAAACAACTAGAAGCTAACTTAGATAGTAAGTTTAATGAGTTTGATAACTTAATAGATACACTAAACGTTAGAAATAGAATAGATAAGAAAATTGTACGTGGTATAAGTAGAGGTACTACTGGAGCTGTTAAAGAAGCTGCTAAGTCAACTGCAGCTATGTATAATTTAATTGACATGGATCCTATTTATAATCTTAAACAAGTGTTTTTTAACAATTACTTAAATGTCAAATCATTAAATGAACTTTATTTAAGTGATCAAGCTAAAGTTTTAAAAGGCTTTACTGATAAAAGTAAAAGAGCAAAGGGTAATAATAACTCTTTTATACCTGCTGAAACATATTTAACTGACCCACGTTTAGGTGTAATGCATGAGACAAACAAAATAAATTTAGTTGCTTTTAATGAGCCAACATTAATGTCTGGACTGAGTTCAAATTCTATTCAGATTGCAGATGCACAAGTGTATGGTACTGTAAAAGCCACTAGACATTTTCAATTTGGTATTGGTGAAATGACACCTGCGTTAGCTTCTGCATTAGATAAGATAGAACAAGGAGAAGTTATACAATGGGAAGAGATTGATGAGCTTATATCTCAAGGCAACATGTTAAATTCTAAAAAGTATGCTTACTTTGATGGTGAAACATACATAAAGATGTCTTACACTACTTTAACTAAAGAGTTAACATCTATGCAGAACTCTGATGATATGTGGGTTCCTAAGCCAGGTCAAGAAAAACTACACAACTTAAGAGTTAACTTAGAAGAATTAGATAAAGAAAATCAAACTGTAAGTATAGCAGCACCTGAGTCAGCATTAAAAATGATGAAACAAAATTTGAATCCTATTAGTGATTTAAATGGTCAACCTAGTGGTTTTACAAACAATGCCACAACTATTTATGCTAAGTACTTTGGATTACAACAAATTAATCCATCAAATAAAAAACAAATTACTTTGCAAAGTCAGATGAAAACTCTAAACACATCTGAACAAGATCCTAGAAATAAGGATATTCAACAAACAATTATAAACTATAATAATGATTTAAAATATAGATCAAGATTAAAGTACAATGCTAAAGTTAAATTAACATTTAATGTAGAAGATGTAAGATCAGAAATAGATGCATCAAAATTAAATAAGATAGTAAGTCCTAACTTAGTGTTGTTTTCTAAGTATGCAGTTAATTCTTTACAGGCCAGTCAATCAACTAGCAATCTAATTGAATTTTTTAGTTCTGATGAAAATAATCAACTCAAATATAATTTAGATAATCCTTATACTGTAAGTAAATATGAACAGTTGTTCTTGACATATTTTAGTCAAGGTGTTTTTCAAGAAAAAGTAAATGGAACTAGTGTTGCATTAGTATCATCATTAGGAAAGAATGTATACAGAAGAGTATTTAGTATAGAAACCTTTAATGGTAAAGTTACTCCTGATAGACAAGAAGTAATAAGAGAAAATGAATTTCTTAATGGAAACTTTACATTAGATAATAGAAGCCTTGAAGAATTAAACACTGGTGATCCTTTACCAGCTGAAGGTGTTATTATAGTAGACCGTTTAAGATATAACTTAAAAGAATATAAAGGTGGTGAATATCAAGGTCAAAGATATTCTGAAGCAATTATGCCTCCTCAATCAAAAGAAGTAAATGACTTATTGGCTTATAAGAGTAAATTTAGAAGATATAAAAATACTATACCTGATGTAGTTAGTGAAATGTATGCTGTACGTATACCTAGTGAAGACTATCATTCTGCCTTTAATGTAAAGGTTGTAGATTTCTTACCAAACTTTATGGGAGGCTCAGCAATGTTTTCAAATGAACTTATAGAAGTGTCTGGTGCAGATTTTGATATAGATCAAGCATATATACACATGAAAGAGTTTTATGTTGAGAATGGTGAGTTTAAGGCATATGAGAATAATTATTCTAGTTATATTAATTATGTAAATAAAAAGGTTAATGAAACAGGAAACCAATATTCTGAAGCTATAAAATTATATAAATTACAAGGTGTTGTAATAACTGATTCATTAGTTGATATAGATCAAACACCTGCTGAAAATGCTGGCTTTAGTAAGAATGCTGTTGGTGCTTTAAAAGTATTAGGTATGCCTATTACTCAAAGTGAGTTTAATCAATTTGTAAAAGATAACAACCAGGCTCCTTATGAAGCACCTGTAAGTAATAGACTAGTAGATTATAAACGTCAATTAGTAAGTAATGATTATTTAACATCAGGTACATATCCAATAGCTTATAGACCGTCTAACTTAGATTTATTAAAGAATGTTTGGGAGAGTGTAAGAAAGTTACCTGGTTTTTAGAAAGAACTAACCAAGCAGGTAAAGATATAGATACTTACTGGACAAACTGTTGCTTTTACAAACAATAAGGGTGCTTCAATTGGTTCAGTAGTTTCACCAAATTTATATTTGTCTTTATTTAAAGAATATAAAATAGGTTTAGGTACTTTAAAGTTTGAGCTTGATGGTAAAGAGTATAAGTCTTTTGGTGGAACTTTAAATGAAAATGGAATGAGAAAACAAGATTTAATGTCTTCTCTAATAGTTGCTATGACAGACAATGCTAAAGAGTTTTTGGTAAGTAAGTTAGGTTTGAACGCTCATGCTACACGTATGTTATCAAATATGATTCAACTTGG
>UEXL01000452.1_pt1 | contig 13012 bp, 18 predicted proteins | sample 1796671 | NCBI WGS metagenome assembly UEXL01 (sample SAMEA4772471, study PRJEB27181) | metagenome
GCTTTTAGCGTGGCTTCGATCGGACATCACTGGCAAGGTGGATTCCGTGCTTATGTTCCCAAAACTGATGCTGCTAAGTTTTCTCTTTGATGGTTCAAAAGACTTTGGATCTTATCGATGAGTTGAGTCCAAAATGGTGGTGGCTCGAAAACCCAAGAGGAGTTCTCAGAAAACTACCAATTATGGCTCCTTTTGAACGCACAACGATTCATTTTTGTAAGTATGGCGAAACCCGAATGAAACCCACAGATTTGTGGGGTGTTTGGCCAACTGAATGGACTCCCCGAGTTCCATGTCGCAATCGTGTTAGCAAAAGAACGGAAACTGATGAACACGGCATTGAATGGCGGATCGATGAAAACGGTGATCGATGTCACCACGCTGCTCCAAGAAGCACGACTAAACAAGGCACTCAAAGCATTAAGGGTGCTAATATTCGTGCTATCGTTCCCTATGAACTTTCTGATGAGGTCCGAATTGCTTGTGAAAAGGCCATGTCGGTGATATTAGCATGAATGCTGCAGATACTTTCGCCTTATAATGGTCACAATAAGACTCATCGTGAACGATAAGTTATTGCAAGAGATCAAACGGATCGAAGCGCATATTATTGGCCATGAAAACAGTATTCGCAATCTTAAGAAAAAGATTGCTCGATTAACCAAGGAGATGAAACCATGAACCGACACTTACCCGCTATTTTGATGACGCTTTTATTTACCACTATTAGTATTTCTGGTTGTCTTGGAAGCGAAGAGCCTTTGCCAGCCATCGAAGTAAGTGAGCCACAAAATGCCGAATATAATCACACCTTCTCGTATCAGTTTAATAATTATGCTCCTATGGGATATGGTAATGAAACCACAGTAACTCTCAATGCGACTAATATGTCAGTTTGGTTAGATGTAAATATTACTTCTGGTTTTCACCAACCCCTTCTTTGGGATCAGGGTTCGATAAACATTTCTATTTTAGATGACAATGAAACTCTTCTATGGAGTAATAAATCTTCAGAGGGTCAAGATAATCACACTATTCTTCTTTCTGATAATTTTACTTGGAACGGCAATCTAACTTTGAGAACTACGGCTGATGGCAGCGATAACGCCACTGATGGCGAAGTGGCTGATTGGTATGTTGTTAGAGTAAAAATTATGTGTCAGTGGGAGGCTTGATTTATGAATCGACTTAAGGGACTTCGTTGTTATTTGGCAGGCCCGATCGATCACGCTGAAGATGATGGTGTGGGTTGGAGAAACACGGCTAAATTATGGTTGGAACAGCGAGGAGTTATTCCTATGGATCCTTGTGATAAGCCAACTGATCAGGCCGAACACCGTGAAATTGGCGAAGAAAAGATTCAATTGATGAAATTAAAACAGGAACGTCGTTTTGATGAATTGACAACCTATATGAAAGGAATTGCTCACATTGACCTCCGTATGTTGGATCGCAGCGATTTCGTTATTGTTTACATTGACATGGATGCCAAACCTTTTGGAACTATTTGGGAACTTCAACAATCCCTCAATCAACGTAAACCAACCTTGGTTTTTCTCTCAAAGCAGGAAAAGAAAGTTGCTCTCTTTGGCTTTACGGTGTCATGAATCATAATTATATGTTTGATACTATGGGTGAATTGTTTACCTATCTCAACGACATCGATAAGGGACTACGCAATCCCGATTTGACTCGTTGGGTGTTCTTTGATGAAGCCTAATCGTTTACAAAGTTGCCCTGAACTTTGCGCCCTTAAAGAAAAACCTTGGGAGCATCGTCTGGATCATGGTGATTGGAATTATGGATTTTGTTCGGCTTGTTATACAAGTATCATTGGACTTGTCCTGATTGTAGTAGATCTTTTTGGACAGGTTTTAACAAAGGCTACAAACCCCGCCATTTTAGAGAAGTCGATGAATTAGATCATCGTTGGCGACGAAAGCGATATGTGTGCGAAGGTTGGAAGAAACCGGGGCGAAAGGCTGTCGATCGAAGATATGGTTGGAATCTTAGAGAACAACCTAAGCGAGCAGGCCCTGTCATACACGATCCAGATAATCATAAAAAATACCCAAAGTATAAGTAGTTGTCCTGCCCATCATTTATTATGTTCCTAATCCCGATGACGAACTTCCCACCACAGGAGGTTTTGCAGTCTATGGATTCTGGAGAAACTTATCCTATTGAATGGTGGTGGAATAATTACGTTCTCACAGGTAATCCTGATGGCACCTATACTGCCAACACTAAGTTTTCTAATGGCATCCCACCGATGACTCTCCGACGGATCGAATCACCACCTCGGCCCTTTTTGGGTCTTGAAGACACAGTGTCCTATCGTAGCGAGGCAGATGGATCGATTAAGATCGGTTGCGGAGATGGTAATTCTAAGAGTTATAATCCTGATGTCGAAGTTCATGATATTGATCAATGCGGAGAATGTTTAGCGGGCTACACCCGAAATGCAGATACTCATTGTTGGAAAGTCGGTTGGAGATTAGTAGATTGTAAAACAGGGGAGATTTACTACGCCCCTCAAGGTGTTCAGCAAGTTGATGGATCTTACCTTCACGGTAGCGATTCTTGGAATTATTATGCTGGAAACGAATCTCTTGGAACCACCCATTTGGGAAAGGATGTTGTTAACACTAAAGATAACTGGAAAAGGGGTTGGGGATATAAAAATGGTAATGACAAGACTAACTACATCAAAAAGTTCGCCCAGATATAAAAATCAAACCTCGTGCTGGATCTCCTATCAAAATTGCTACGTCGGGTTAGTGGGCCAACTCGCAACGAACTATTAAAGCAATTCGAAACGATGGTTCTTCGGTTGTCACCAGTGGCCAAGGTTCAAAAACTAATTGGCCCGGAATAGATTATTCAGTCTCATCAAGAACCTCCGAGATAAGGTTGTGAAGGTAATTGGGTAGAGTTATCAGATGATGATCGTGCCAAAGTTCCTAACTTTTTAGGTCAAGGGGCTGGCTTAGGAGCCACAAAAGTCATTCTTTTAGATGACGTCGAAGATGATGAAACTCAAGCCCCAGTTACCGATCCGCTGCAAGGTGGACCCACAGAGCCAGAACCAGAAAAGACTAACTGGACACCGATCGCCTTAATTGCTGCTGGTGTTATCGCCCTCCCTATTTTATTAGGAGGTAGAAAGTAATGGTATTTGGACACAGTAACTTTGATCGCTATGAACTCAGATCAGAAGATGATGCTGACATCGATACTAAACCCACATTCTTTAAAAAACCCTACATGCCAAAGCGGTGGAAGTTCTTTAGAACCACGGGGAAAAATCCTGTGTTTACCTACAAGGGATCAGCAGTAAAAACTAATTCTGTGGCTTTTAAGTTACCTAAATGGATGCGACCCTATCTTCGAGATGCTCAAGGAAATAGTTATCCCACAACCCCGCTTGGTTACACTGAACTAACTCTTGGATCGGGAGATTATCTAACTATGGGTGGAATAACCACTGTTAGTATGCAAGATGCTGATACACGAAACCAAGTTTCAACCTCTTTCCCACAACTATCTTTTTCACAAGACGGTGTAGAATATGCTTTACGCTGGAATGCATTTTCACAAGAGCGAAGGATTTCAAAAGGTAGTTATCGTCAGAACTGGGGTTATGCTCGGGCAGGAAGACCAGTTCGTGGTCTCGCCTCAGTTACAGACATGAATCTCGAACTCGATTGGAACTCCAAGAAAAAGTTTTGGATGATAGCAGCAGGAGTAGCAGCATTAGCATCTGGACTCTTCTTTTGGAAGCGGTAGATTTAAATAGTTGAAGATCGAAATATTACCTGCGCCTCCTAATGGGTATTGTCTTTTTAGTTGTTTGATCCGTTGTGTTCTGTTGTTTCTTTTTGTATAGACCATGAATGATAAACCGAAGATAGTCTTTCGGGATGAAAATAGGTTGTCATGGGGTAGCATCCTTACTCTAAGTAGACGAAAGTATAAGTAGTTGAGCAAAGAAACTATAATTATGTTTGGTTATGATGTGTTTAACGCCGTTTCTTTTATTAACATCCCCGGGGCTCCAACCACCGATACTTTTAAAGAAGTCTTGACAGGATATCCCACGGCTGATAGCAGTTTTGGAAACAATAGGGGATACACAGGCCCAAGTGGCTATGTTTGGAGCCAAGTTGATGTTGAGGAGAATAATGGTAACGAAAACCATTTGAAAAACCTGACTGATTCAGCCGTTGCGGATCTCTTTGAGTGGTCCAATGGATCAGATTCGGGAGATTGGTTGCTACTTTACCCTAATGATGCTTTTCACATCAAAGGATCTGATGCCACTACTTCAGACTATGAAATCAGGTTTGTTACAAACTCTAAGAATACCTCAAAAGCCTATGATTATGTTGTTAACATGAAAAAGGGTGGCAGCAGTTCAGGGCAATCTCTTCCTGCTGCTTGTAATTCTTCCACCGTTACATGTTTTAGCAACTACGTTCGAGATGATGCTGCAGGATATGTTGCTTTCCGTGTTAAATTATCTTCTTCCAGTGATTACCTTAGTTTCGATGTCGGAAGAACTAACTCTTCAGCAGGTGCTCGTGATAATAAAGATGCAATCCACGCAGCAAGAATAAAAACTCAATGTGGAACGTGGGAACGCCATGATAACAACGAGTTCCAAGACAAGGGCGGTTCTCGTATTCAAATCAGATTACTTAGTGTCACTAAAAACGAAGTCCAAGGTTGCATAGATCCATTGGCCAAAAACACTGATGATGATGCTACTGTCGACGACGGTTCTTGCCAATATACTACTACCTCAATTAGTAGTTTCACAGTCACCCCTGCCACAATTAAGATCGGAGAACCAGTTACTGTTTCTTGGAACCTTGCATCACCTAAGTTTTCTAATGTTTCTGTTCTGTATAATGGTTCCGAGATTGTTCCTTCTGATAAGGCCAACGCCATCAATCCGGTTCCTTTCTCGTTCACTCCGACCTCAGTAGGACCTGCCACATTTGACCTCACGGTGACTTGGGACAAACCCAACTCCCAGACGAGACGGGATGATGCACAGGTTACTGTTCAATCTGCTACTTCCTTTGTTGAATGCACTGATTCAAATCGTGCTAAAGATAGTAACGGCGAGTGTGCTGATTGTAAAACAGGATACTTCCTTGATAACACTACGGGACTTTGTTCACAATGTTCTGACCCCAACCGATCCAAAAATACTGATGGTTCGTGTGGAGATTGTATCGATCGTTACGAATTAACTGCTGCTGGTATCTGTGAGCCAGTGATATCAGGAAGAAATGATTGCACGGATAGTAATCGAGAGACTAACTCCGATGGATCATGCGCTTCATCATGTAAATCAGGGTATTCTTTTGATTCTTCTAACTATTGTCAATCTGATTCTGGTTCAACTAAAGCCTCACCAATGGGAATCACTGGTATTCTTGTAGGGGTCGGACTTTTGACGGCTGTTGCTCTAATTGCATAGACAACTATAAATAGTTGGCATGATCATATAATAGTATGAGTCACGTTATTGGACAAGGAACTATTGCTTCCAATCACTATCGCACATCAGAATATCGTGCGAGTCAGTATCAACCACAACCTGTTGCACAGCCTGTCGCACAATCCGCAGAGCAATTTAATTCAGAAACAGTAGAGTTTGAGGCTGCGGAACGTAGATCAATCCTCAGATGGTTTAGAAATCGTGGAAAGGGTAAAATAGACGAGGCCACCCAAGAATCTATTGACAAGACTATCAAGAACATGGAAACAATTCTGCCAGACGCTCGAAAGGCTGCTGCTGCGGGTGAGTTCAGCGACGAGGCCAAAAAAATGTTCGATACTTATGATAATGAGGAAATCATTGGTCGACTAAGGAATTATTTCAATGCAGGCGGCACCCCCGATTCGGGAGATGTTCAATGGTTAAGAACTCTACTGAAGGGAGGAGATGATCTCGACGAATTGGCCACCAATAAAAGCATGTGGAATAGAATCGGTTCCAGTATAAATGGTAGGCGTTTCGATCCCGGATCTTATGCTGGCCTTAATAAGAAATCTATCGATGCTGCTACTGATGCAGCGGAAGAAACTATAAAAAATGCTCCTATGAGTGATTTTAAACGCCGAATTACTAACGGAGGTCTGGTAATTGGTGGAGGAGTAGCCTTAATTGGATCATTCATGGGTTTTGGTGGAAACGAGGCCCTTCAAAAGTGGGTAGATCAAGTCACTGGCAGAGATTGTGGGCCTAAAGCAGAGGCTCAAAAACTTGAAGGTGATGCATATTCGGCCTCTGTTGAAGCCTGCCAACAAGGATCATTAGATGCACTTTACAAACTCGGTGTTGGTGCTCTTGCTATTGCAGGATTCATTGGAGTAATTGCTGTTACTCGTGCCATTCCTAAGAAAAAGGCACCTGAAGAAGAGGACTCCGAAGACGAGGAGTGATTTAAGTGACTTGGGCACGACAACAAGGCTTTGAACCTATTGATGTTGGAGGCGGGTTACAATTTGTTCTCGATACTGCTGGTTCCGTAGCCTGTGAAACTGATTTTAAGACTGCCGTTAGGATTCTCGATCCTAATGGTGATTCAGTGTCTATGGAGAAAAAGGAAGATATTCCGTATTTTTCAGACATTCCCGAAGGATCTGTTTTAGAGTGGGAAGCCACGACGATGGATAGTAAAGGACTCACCAAAGGCAAAGAAGAAGGCACTCCTGATCGTATCAACATTGATATCACTGCTATGGACCCCTCATATATGGCCCGTGTTTCTGATATGGCTATCGATGCTATGACTGATGAAGAAGTAGTTGGTATTTTACACGGCGATACTTCAGGAATGACTCGTTATTTAGAAGCCAATCCTAATCTTATCGATCCTGAATTAGCACAAGTTACTTTTTATTCTCAGACTGTCGAGACTAATAGTGATGGCATAGCCAGTGGGAGGATTCCTATCGATCCTGCATGGGGTAAATCATTATTTAGTATGAATATCCACTATGGCTATTCTAAATTAGCAGAAGCGTCAACAGAATCTAAGACTGAACGTCGATGGACCGAAGAAATAGGACCTATTTTAGTTGAGGTCTTAGCCACGGTTGCTCTCGCTGCTATCACAGGAGGGGCTGCCTTAGCAATCCGAGCAGGATGGTTAGCAAGAGCAGGCGCAGGAGCAATCAAAATTGACAAAGTAAAAACTAAAATCAAGAAAGCCCAGAAAATTGCTTTCGCTATTGAAATGGCTCAAATGGCTAAAGCCTACTTCCGAGATGGTTTTGGAATCGTCGGAATGAATCGCCAAGGATGTTCCTTCCCCTTAGTCGGTTTTAATCACGTTTATTCTTTTGATACGGATTACCTTGTTTCGTTGACTGATGAATCTGGAGAAATTGATTTCTCTACCTTGGATGAAAACAAGATCGAATCTCTGATTCAACAAAATCTGGCTCGTAATTTAGCAGTAGCGTCACTAATGACAGGCTTACTAATCTGGGCATTATCGAGGTGATCACATGGTTAAAGAATTATCTACTAAACTTCTCGGATCGAAAGTTATCGAATTAGCCACAGATTCTGATAAGATCGATACTTATTCGCTTTGTGCTTCTAAACACGAAGCATGGATCTATGTTACTGACGAGGATGAGGACGGCGTTCCAAATGCTCAAGACGATTCTATTATCGTGGCTTTTACTGCTTTAGACTCCTCAGGAGCAGGTTGCATCGATGAAATCTTTGACGGTGTTATCACTTTCGTTACCGATCCTACCGAATGGCGTGATACCATTAACGAGGGATATGATGTCTTAAATCAAAGAAGAAAAGATTGTTCTGGTATTGGAGATTGCACCTCTGATTATGTTCAATGGGGAGTCTATTCAGGAGTGGCAGGAGTTACTACTGGTCTTTCTTATGTCGGTCAAGGCACGGCTTATGTGGTCAGTGGTGCTTCTAATGCCACCAAAGATGCCGTTTGTGGAAAATACAATCCCTTTTGTGCCGAAGATGAATCCGAATATATCCGCCGTATGGTTCTAAAAGCCGATTCTTCTCAAAGTGAACTTACTTCTTGTAATCCTTTAGATGGTGAGTTTTACGGAACAGCATATCATAATTCTAATGGTGGCGAACATAAAGTAAAAATAACTATTGATAAACTATACCAAGGTAAAACAACCACTGTTTACCAAAGTGAATTAGCAGGATCAGATAGTTATAAGAAAAAAGATGGTGCTCTCTTGTTCGAACCTGCCTATCGTAAGTTCAAACTTAATGGGCCCGGGACTTATACTGTTATCGTTCAATCACTTGCTGCTAACATGGACTGTGGCAACCCCGATTTAGATCTCACGACCTCAGTAGTTGTTGCCGAATCCCCCGACGCAGGAACGATCGAAAACACCGTTAGCACACTTAATGAAGGTGTCGCAGGAATCACTGAAGCCACAGGTTCCAGACCACTTTACATTTACGGAGGGGCTGTTTTATTGGGAGGATTATTTATCTCCAAATATCTTAAATTGTTATCTGGATCGGGTGATGGCGATGAATCTGAGTAAGTGGTTACCTACCACTGATTTTGGATCTAAGACTTGGCAAAGGTTTTGGAACTCCGTTCCTAACAATGCTAACGCCATGCTAAATGTAGAAATCTATAAAGAAACCGAGGACTTATCTTGGGTCTATCTGGGTGATGGAAAGCCAGATATTAAGAAGATTTTGTCAGGAATTACTGTCGATAATTATACCTTTCCAATTCAATATGATCAGAACTTAATGAGAAAAACTATTCAGGGAAGTCATCGACACACCAACAAAGTTCAGATCTGGATTGGAACTGCAGACAATCGTGTTACTGAAAAATCTGGTTTTTTTAAAGTAGTTTACGATCCAGCAACTGACAAACATAATCTTTCCGCACATGCCGATAATGCTAATGTTCTTTGGAATCTGGGATTTGATGAAGGTGTTGCCCCCTCTCCAATGGCCATTAACTATAAGTAGGTGCGTCACTTAATCATCTGCATGGTCGGAGTAAATTGCCCGCATTGTGGGTGGTCAATGAAAGTCAACAAAGACTGGGTCGATGCTGACGGATATCATGGACAATTTACTTGTCGTTATGGCACTTGTCAAGTAGAGGTCGTCGTTTCCACTAATCTTTTCTGGGCCTATGAAAATAAAAAAATATCTTTAGATTTGCGATCAGAAGCCCACGATATTTTGTTTAGTCGTGGTATGATTGCTACACCCCCTTGAGATGATATTATGTATGTTTTTAGTCGATGGTGGTTTCTTTGTTTCTCGTTTAGCCCGTAATTGGGCCCCTAAAGGTCGTTTCCGCCGATGGATGAATAAAGTTGAACGTGGGCGCATGGCCAAAGGTCATTTTTATCAAAAGGCTCGCAAGTCTTTTTACGGAGAATTAAATTATCTTCAAATGAGGATCAAGCAAGCCGGATATGGATCGGCAGAAATCAATGTTATGTTTGATGGCACGGAAAGCCGTCATGCCCGAGGAAAAATCTATTCTCAATATAAGGCCAATCGAGTTCCACCCTCTGTGGAACAATATGATGCTGCTGAGTATTCTATTAGAGATTCCCGATTAGAACTTCGTTCGGTAGGTATGGATCCTGATAATCTCAGGTCGGGATGGATTAGCCATTACGATCCTAACAAAGAAGCCGATGATTTGATTGCCGAGTTTGTCGCCGCTAATCCTGAAGAAAATATAATTATTTTTACCCAAGATTCCGATCTCTATCAATTGGTCGCCCTCAATGAAAACCTACGATTCCACAATTTCACTGAAGAGGTTAACCCTCTTAACGCTCATGGATTCTCTTTCGATCATTATGCTGACTGGAAAGCGTTAGCAGGAGATTCTTCTGACAATATCCCCGGCGTTTCTAATCTTGGACCTCGAAAGGCCACCGAGTTGATCATCAATTATGGAGAATTAGAAAATGTTCCTGTTTCTGTTTTTACTTATTACACTTGCACCGAAACTTCAGCCATGGTTTTTAAGTGGTAAAATCAAGATGTATCAAGAAGAAAATAGTATTACTGAGGCCACCTTAAAGCGAAAATGGGGTGCTGCCATTATCTCTCTTAAAGCAGGAGAAACAGTGCGACTCAATCAATCGAAGTTTGATAAACTAATGACTTGTGAGGCCTTAGATGAAAATTATTTTGAAAAGCATTCTGACAAAGAAACCATTTTTGATTATCGCACTATTATCAAATTACCAAGTCCCTTTACAAAGATATATAAGGGTAAGCGGCATAACTACAATTATGCCTGCTGAGATTCGAATTGATCTGGATCGCCTTAACGAGTTTATTGATATGACTGAAAGTGGCCCTTACCAACACAAATTACTCTATTATTTATTAAAAAGTATGCGAAACATGGGTGCCAGATGGCGAGATCCACCAATTATTGTTCTCACCGTTGATGATGTCGAAGCCGATTTCGATGAGGATCTACAAGCCACTTTGGATAAATACACGGGGTTGGAAAGTTGACCTGTCCCTGTTGCACCACTCCTCATAAGACTAAAGAAATGGAACTGAGGGATGGTTTCTGGTATTGTGGTTGCGGTTATGCCGTATCATCCGAAAAGTGATCCCAACCCCTCCCATCCATCATCATCTTTAGGTGGGTCTATAAATCCTAAAATATCTTGACGGTTAATACTTTGCATATCAATCTCAAACCATTTTTCCATTTTATCAATCACTTTGCTTACTTGTGAAAGTGGATTTAAAAAGTCTGATATGTCATCTCTACTTGGCCCGAGCGCATCCTTTGGATATTTTATACGAAGGATCGACCCATCTTTTAAATCTTGTGGCCATTCTTTTGTAAGTTCTATGGTAAAATAATCTTTAATTGTAGTGGGGTTGAAAAGAGATCCCAAACCCCGAAAGCCACTATCTTCAATAATAGTCGGAGATGAAAAATCCCACTTTGATCCCACGGATAATGGTAATCTTTTTATTTTTGCCGAACGATCATTAAAGGCAATACTGATGTAATTATTACTTAATTTTATTTCCACACTGTTCAGCGAAAACCATAAGTTATAAAGAGTTGCAATATCCACAGGCTGGCCCGTTCCTTGTTGCAGTATTGATTCGATTTCTCTCGGCCACAACTTTTGTATATCTTCATACTTGCGATCGTCAGCAATTGTGTGAGCCATCATTTCAGGCCACCCATCATCCATTAACCTCTTTTTGGTTGCGGATTTGACTACCATTATATCACCTTCTTATTGATGGCTGAATGAAAAGCATTATAGGGAAACCAAGGTTTCCACGCCCAGATACCCGTTCCAGCGATCCCATCATCAAACCATTCTCCCGGTGCTTCATTTTCCAGATAGTATCTCAAGTTTCCAAAATAGTCTTCAGGAACCTCAGTATAAGGTCGCTGTCCACTCAAATCACCCATCCTGTATTCTGTGCCTAATGGATCATGAAACGGCTGGACCCACTCTTGATACCATGCCCATTCATCAGGATCGGCAAAATATTTTAAATCACCATTATAGGCTCGATGTAATCGTTGTAAAAAACCCTGAAATGATGCTCTTACAGGTGCTTCACTAATCATAGTTTCGTCAGTAGCATAAGGATCTCCAAAAGCACCTTGAAGCCACCACTCAGCAGCCGTCATTTCACCATACCAACGTAAATCATTTCCATCTTTAAAACGATTGTGAATAATATCCCAAATATGTGGCCTAAACATTAGATCGCCTCTTTATTGATAGCGGCTTGAAAAATATTCGTTTTAGCCGCAACTTGAATTAGCATTTTTAATTCACCCTCCTCAGGATCGATATCTCTTAGTAATTCTCGATAAGCAAAAGATGATATATCTTTCCATTCTGATACTACATAACTTACTCCCGGCTTGCCATTATTGTTCCAATTCGAAGGGTCGATACCATCAACAGTAGTCCAAATATAACTGTTTTCTGAGGCTGCTTCAGCATATCTGCCTTTACCAACACCTTGAGCCACTTGATCTTCATCGGGTATGGGTCGGGAATGCCCGCCAAATCCATGAGTTCGCTCAACTAATTTCCAAGTATCATCGCCCTGACGATTCCTGACATAAATATCTTTTACCTTTAACATATCATAGATTTTATCATTGGTCGGTCCAGTAAATCCTGAGGCGATCAAGTGGCTGTATGCCTCATCTAAAAAAACATGAAAAGCATATTGAATTGTTGGCACAAACCAATCACCATTAGAATCCATTATTTCAACAAATGATATCCAATACCCATTTTTAGGAACTTGTCCAACAATAGCGTCATCAAGTTGTTTTAACTTGAATCCCAACATTCCTGCCGAGTTATTACCATTCCAATAAGTGTCCCCATCCAGCGTGTTAGGAGTAATTTCAGATAAATCATATGACATCCCATCCAGCATCAATTTGGGCACCATATTTTTATTTACACCTACCAACTATATGTATTTATAGGTGATAGCAGTCATAGTAATCATGGACGAAGTTATCTCCAAAACAATTGCTATCAGTGTAGATTCCAAAGAATCCGAAAACACTAAGCAAATCTTTCAAATGCTTCTCAATGCTGACATAGAAAATCTCAGCGAAGGCGACATCAAAATCTATGACTACGATAACCCCGCCGATTGTTCTCTTTTTGAACGTAAAACATGGTCTGATGCTTATACCTCTTGGACGTCCAAGCGAATGCAAGAGCAAATTAGTCGTTTAGTTACCAATCCCAGTCGCAACTATTTGATCATCGAAGGCAGCCCCCGTGATATCTTTACGGCTAATAAAAACCAGATCCAATCCCTCCAACAGTTTTTGAATCGTATGTCTTCGGAAGTCCTACCTGTAATTTATACTGCCGATTTGGATGAAACTATTCGCTTTAGCCGATCCCATGCTCTACGAATGGAACAAGGAGAACTTCATCAATTAGTTCGTCCAGTTAC
>UEXL01000641.1_pt1 | contig 13011 bp, 34 predicted proteins | sample 1796671 | NCBI WGS metagenome assembly UEXL01 (sample SAMEA4772471, study PRJEB27181) | metagenome
TGTGTGAGTGTGGTGACATTTTGTCAGTATGGAGGCAAATAAAAAGGGTGAGTCGGAAAAAAGGAGGAAACCGAACTCACCCTACTTAGGTGGATAAACCACCCTATGGAGATAAACCTAACCCACCCTCTTGTCTCATCTCTGAGTATATTTGAAAAGAGAGACTGCCTCCGCCATTTCTACTAAGTAAGTAATGGTCAACCCTACTATGTCTCCACCCAAAGGATAAATAAAAAATGTGGAGACTAATCCTACTCGTTCATACACTTACACTATCTTATATAGAAGGTGGACGAGCAATAATTATTTTACCTCAATCTAAGACATAGTCACTATCACCTATATCATCGTATTCCAGAACTTCTGACAATGGGTCTCCACCCATATAGTCTGTAGTATCTTTGAAGTACTCATTAATGTACAAGTCTTCAAGTGAATCAAAGTCCATATTATGAACACCCATATCTTTGAGGGCTTTTACCTTAGTACCTTTACCACTTACATCGTAGTCAAAGTCCAGGTCTTTTAGTGTTATTTTCTTATCCATTATTTTCTCCTTATTTATCATGACTAAATATACAACAGATTGCCTATACTTGTCAAGCTTTATTTTAAACTATTTTAACTATACCTTAGTTCCAACATTCCAAAGGAACCCTATACAACATCCCACTCATCTCTACGATTGCCTCTTGATGTTCATTTTAGTGATGACACCTGGAGTTTTCTTGGTCTTCTGAACCATCCATACTTTATCACCTACACTTAGGGTAGTCTTACCCAACATAGTCTTTTGATGGTTAATAGAATGATAGTTCATTCAACTCTGAGAGGGTAGTTACTTTCATTATTTCTGTTTTAATATTCATTATTTATTCCTTATTTATTATACCTAAATATACTATATAATGCCTATACAAGTCAAGCATTATTTTTAATTATTTGATGGTTCACAACAATATGTTCCAGTCTTACACATCCTATCCGTCATATCTTTATCAATGTCTTCCAGTAGTGACTCCTTCGCAGACTCAGACATCCAAGCCATCTCATGTCTCAGACCCGTGGAAGGTTTACCGAAATCGTCCAATCCATCTCTCCACATCTGGACTACCTTAATACCATCACTAACACTACTATGACAATACTCAACAATTAACTTCTCTCCCTCAAAGTTCGTAGAGGAATCATGTCTACCAAAAGTCTTTTCAAAAATGTAAGTCATTACTTATCTCCTTTAGTTGTTAATACTTTATATTTGAATGGGATACTTATCTGATGGAAATGGTTACCAAACCTATACTCGTGACTTTCTGTGTCGTAAATTGAATCTTTCATTTTTCTCCCTTTATTCATACCATAATATAAGGCAAATTGCCTATATGTGTCAAGTGTTTTTTTAAATTATTTTAGGGTAATGGATGTGTTACCCTTAGTTCAAACTCTCCCCACTTAGGGACTTCTGAGTCTGGAAAGTTATCTAAGGCATCATGTTTCTCTTGGTCAGAGTATACCTTAGAATAAGGGTGTAACCACAAATCAGAATCAACCCAATTCCACTTAACAACCATCAGACTCTCTGTTCTGAGGGTCATGTAATGCTTCTATTATTATTTCTTTAAGTGTCATATTGACATACTCTTTTCTTTTATACAAAATCTTTTATTATACTATCTCCACCACAACATGGACATATCTTAAATGTTCCAGACTTATCGTCAAATGTTATCGCAGCAAAGAAGTCTGAATCAAGTCCGTAGAACTTACCTACTGCCTTAAGGGCTTTCTTTATCTTCTTTTTACTTGCTATTGCTTTGGGGGTTGTCCACTTCTTCATTATATCTCCTTTTGTTATACCTAAATATACGGCAAAAAGCTATACAAGTCAAGAGCTATTTTCATTTATTTTAAATTATTTTTACCAATCCCACGGCCAAAACACCCCCCATTATATACAAAGCATTATACATACGAGTCAAGCATTATTTTAATCTTTTTTAACTAATGTCATATTGTCATAGCATTAACTATACTCGCAAAGTGGGACTAATTATAAAGTTTCCAGTTGAAACGATAAAAATGCTTGACTTTGTCAGCGGGTCTTCGTATATTAGGGTATGAGTTATAGAGAGTATATTATGTATTGACAAGTTGTCATACAAAAGGCCCGATGAGTGGTGAGTTGGCTTTAATGTCATTATGTCATGGAGTTATCCACAAGTTATCCACATAGTTATCCACATCAGCAATCTGTCAATCTGACCGACAAAAAAAGTTTTTTGCCCGTACGGCGTCGTAATAGATTTAGTCAACTGATAGCCAGACTACATCTATAACATTAGTGACATTTTGTCATTGTTAGGGGTTTATGGTGGGGAAACAGGGGTTAATATGGTTAGATGGAATGGATTATTTAATTATTATTTATAATAAAGGGTAGTGACAATGATATACTTTAGACGAGCAGAATAGGGTCTATATGGACGAAACTGGAGAATTGTGTACACCATATAACGGGGTAAAACATAAGGTATTTTGGGGTTATTTGAGGTTATTCCACTCTGTAATCCATTGTTCAATTACTTCTTTTTGGGGAACTTTACAATAGGTTTTATTCCAATTAGTGAGGTTATGAGGCCAACCTTCTTTAAGTTTAGATAAAATATATTCTGCTAAAGACATATTATTTTGTTATCTGTTGTTTCTTTATTTTACCACTTAGATTCCACCAAGGTGTACCATCTTTAAGTCTTCTATCTTTACCAAACCACTCCTCATTATAGGGAAGACCTACTTGAGCAAGATTTATTTTTCTAAAGGTTTTATCTTCTGAGTAGAGGTCTTCATAGTACATTACTTGGATACCTAATTTTTTACTGAGAAAATCTAAACTCTTTTTCATTTCAGTAAAGAGTGGTAACCATCTTTTACTTCGTTCTACTTTCTCTTCATCAGTTTGATAAATACCACTTGGTGAGGGTTGAGAATTTATAGTAGTAGTAGTCTTATAATGTCTATGTTCTGGTGTGAGAGTGTTCATAACTGCTCATTTGTTCTTTAATATCTCTTCTGTCTAATAGGATTATCCTATCATACCAATCACAAATACTCAACAAAGGTTTAGTATTCATAAGACTGACTTTACCATGAGAGTCATGATGTTCTGATAAGAGTCTTGAACTACTGGTATATCTGGTTTATAGAGACTTACTTTATCAGTACCATTATAATAGGGAGAATTAGGTTTAGGATTAAACATATCATCCAACCAAGGTTGTTTAATTTATCACTAAGACTCCACATCAAGTGAGTACTACCTGCTCTATCCGTTGATATAATCAAAATATATTTAGAACCCATATAGCATTAACTCTAAGTCTGGTGTGATTAACCCTATGAAATATCCTATCATCATACCTATGAATATTCCTATTATTATGTATTGTATCTTTTCTTCGTTTGGTAAATTTTCTATCATTGTTTAACTTTCTTGTTTAAAGGGTATGATTATCATTTATTTCCCGATTTCAAGATATATTCCTCTCGGTCATCCCAATACTCTTCGCCTACGGGCTCGTTAGTCTCATCCAATCCTATATTGAAGTAATCCCATACATAAGATTGAATATCCCGCTTCCCTATATACAAACCTTGTAGATTTCTTGGTCGTGAACGAGCATATTTATCTTGGTCATTCATAATTCTATAGTACAAATACTCTCCAAGTTTATTTATCATAACTACCAACCCAAAATGTTTTAGTGGTCAGTTAGCAATCACACCTATTATCACACCCTATTCTTCCCCTTGACCGTGACTGAACCATAATCTCCAAGTATTGTGTAACTCCATATAAAACTATGCTTTTCCAGGGTATTTACGACAATACTATTCATCTTAGTTGAATGTCCAGTAATTATCTGATGTGGGAAGTCTTCTTTGAATACAAAGTTTTCTACTATCCTATCTACATCGTTATGTTTGATTCCATGTAAGTCTAATTGCTTCATGATACATCTCCGTCTTTCTTGTAAGAACTTACTGAGGGTAGTCCAGAGTAGTGACATATTTCATCTTTATATATAGTCTTTTCTATGTTGTATAACTTCTTCTCTAAGTCGTTAACTTTCTTTTTTAGTTTTCGTATAGTTGAAAACTCTTTAGTTCTCTTTTTCTTCATCGTTACCTACATTATTTATTAGTTCTCTTTCAGAGTGTCCAACTCTTCTTCTATATATCTTATCTCCATCTCTTTCATAAATCCATCCACCTTGATGCTTTGCTGCGAACTCTTCCATTGTTAGAGTATCAACTGATTTCCAGTCATCTTGAACAACATCTTCAAGTATCTTATCAAGACCAGGCCAGGGTCTCTCTATATCCTTTTCCCAATCTCCTTCGTGGAATCCATCTGCAAAATGTTTAAGTTCACTCTCTTCCCGAACTTGAGATGTTTCAAGTTGATGAGATGCTTCTTCCCATATATCCCAGATATCTTTTATGTCTACATCGTTTAGAGTATATTCTTCTCTGTCTTCAAGTGTCTCTAATGCCATTTCAAGACTATCTAATGCTGCTTGTATTGATTCTTTTACTTTGATTTCCATAACCTTTACCTTCATGTTTTAGTGGTCAAGTTTGCCACACCTTTATTTTATCCTATGAACATTCTCCACATTCTTTCTACGAATAATCCTATCACACCTATTCCTACTGCACTTCTCCATTTAGATGTTGATTCTCTGAAAGTTGTGTTTTGTTTCGTTTCTGCCCATAAACCTTCGTGTGGATTAAATAGATTCTCTTTTAGAAATCTTAAAGACTCATCGGTCTTTCCATGTGACATTGTCATTTCTTGTTTTAAATCTTCAATAGACTTGGTGATATTGTCTATCTTATTGTGAATCAGTTCAAATTCTTTTCTCTATCTGCTTGGTTCATGTGTTATCCCACCATAATTTTATTAAATAAACGAACAGAAATACAACAAACACTTTTGATAACCATTCCCATATGTATATCGGTATTTCCATCGGTAATAAATATATTATTAATCAAGTTATACTCCGATTCTAATCCTAATATTTGCTGCTATTACTATTCTTTTTTTGTCTCCATAATAAGGTGAAGCATTATGCATCAAATTAGCAGGAAACAATACTAATCCACCATTCTCCATTGGTGGAAAAAACATATCACCTTGATGTTGAAAGAAGTTACCATCTTCATTGTAAGTAGTAAGGAAAGGTTGTTTAAATCCATTCACACCACCATTATCTGTAGAGACATCTGCTATATCAACATAATATATCGCTCCCCATGAAGTATTTGGATGATGATGCATTCCGTGCCAACTACCTTGTCCTTCTGATATATATGAACCCAAGATTCATAAGGGTCTACTTTGATTTCTTCTTGTTTTAAATCTTGAAAGTTCTTACTATAAGAATCATCTGGATAATGTCCAGATGAAAAGAAATCGTACAGACAAAGTCTCATTTGACTTATTATGAATCTTTCAACCTCTTTTAGTGCTGAATTGTTCTTTGAGTTTGCTAATGTATTGAATATAGGAGATTCATACAACCTACCTTTAATCGTTGTTGCTACACCAGAGGTTTTTCCTTGGTTTTCATTCCATTCTTGATTACATTCTTTTATCAGTTTATCTTTGATTAGATGATATCTATCGTGTTCTGATATGAATATTGGAGTTGTCCACTTATTATAAAAAGTATAATTAGCCATTTTGTAATTCTTTTCTCCATTGAACAAATCCACCTGGTTCTTTTCGTTCTGTTAGTTCTTGTTTTCTAAAATACCACTCTCCCCACCAAACATTCATTTTCTTTGAGTTTGTTATACCACCAACTTATCTAATTTATCATCAAGTTGATTTAACTCTATTCCTTTATCAAGAGTGAACTCATTTACTGCTGAATTTACTCCGAAATGTCCAAGTACTTTTCCATCTTTTTTTAGTATCTTATCTTTCTTTCCATCTCCAGATTTATACCACCACTCTTTGTCATATCCAAGATAATCATCACCCATCAGATAACCACCTTGTTTTACCTTTGGATACCAAAGATTTAAATCTTGTAGAACATATTCATACTTATGATTCCATCAATGTACACAAAGTCAAGTGAGTTATCTGCGAACAGATTTGATGCTTCTTCTGATGTCATCCTTAGAATCAAAGCTCTTTGTATGTACTCTTTTGTGTTCTCAATTGTTTCATTTAAATTTGTGAATAAATCTTCACTCATACTATCATCATGGTAGTCTACCATTGGACTCCAAGTATCAACCATGTATAAAGTACCATCCCAATTAGATAAAATACATTTTGATAGGTCACCTTTATGTACTCCGATTTCTACACCATATCCAGTTTTTGGTATTAGTTTAGGTATCCCATTTTCTCTGAATCCAGATTGTTTCATTTGGTTTCTTTTAATTTTAAAGTTAAAAAGGACTTCCATCAAAATTAGTAAACTGACAAGACTCCACAAATCTTCTACATAACCACCAAATGATGCATAATTAGATGTTTGTGGTGGTCTTTTCCACTTTCTAAATGGTTATTAAATGTGTCTGAATCAATTTCAGTATCGTTAATCTTATACTTACCATACAAAAGAGAATCTGATTCTTGTCTAAATAAAGACGGGTTTACACTATAACATTTGTTTGTTTCTAAGAATACATCTGCGGCATAATCAATTGGAGAATATAAATCCAATAGTTTTTTTGCACTCTTCCTATTAAGTACATACGAATGTGCTCCCCAACCACTTTTACCAAATTCAGGTTGTAACTATTTTATCAGTAATTCGTTCTCCATTATATTTTAGTTTTTTCTTACCCAAGAATATTACATCCCAATCTTCTATTATATTAATTTCATCTAATAGTTCTGTATAGTATTGAGTGTAACTTGATTCTTTTGTGATTTTTGTCCAGGTGGTTGTAAATATATCAGATGTCATCGTAAAATCATCTTCAAAAAATACTGCTGATATATCTTTCTTACTATCTATAAATCTTTTCCATGCTTTTTTATGAGATAAAGCACATCCAACAATACCTTTAGTAATTAACCCTACTGGGTCTTTGAACTCTGTTGATAGTTCTTCCGTTTCTATTAGTTCTTGTATGTCTATGTCTTTGTAACCATCTATAGCATCAATAAACTCAAAGTCAATTCCATTCAGTAATCTGTTGACTCTTTCTCTTCTATCTTGTCTTTGGTAATGAGATTACATATACCTTATCAAAACCTAATTTAAGATTATTCATTAATAATCAAAACCCTCGTCTGGATTAGTTGATTCGTCTTTCCACCATTCATATTGTTTACCTTCTCGTGTTGATATTTCTCGTATTTCGTTCCATCTTTTCATACTCATTACTTTCCACAAACCATCAAATGATGATTGGTCTAATTGTTTTCTTTTTCTAAAGTATGTTGTTGCTCCACTAACACCAACTCCACTTGCTATCTCACAAGTATCAACTATTTCATCAAATTTATTTACTAAAACCCACTTCATAATCACTACTCCATATTATATAGTCATAACTTTGTGTTGATGTTTCAGTTTCATATGAAACTACTATCTTTACATCATTCTATACTAATTCCATTTATTACTATTGTTGCTAACTCACGAGAGAGTCCTTTGTATTCTGGATATCTATCCAAAACTTCTATTAGATTAGCCACATACTCACCTGGCATTTTTCAACATACCCTTCTTTAATCATCTTTGTTGCTTCAAAAAAAGTTTCTATAACAACCTTGATATCTTCTGGTGTATCTTCTCTGATTTCTACTTTATCTGGTAGTTTGTGTATATCATCCATATATAATTATTCACTTTTTCTTGTAACATCATTATTTTTCTTATATGTTTTTGGCTTCAATCTCTTGAAGTCTTCTAACAAAAATCCCTCGTAGTATTTTGTTTTTTTCATGTACTTTGATGCTTTACCAAAGTCTTTTCGTGTTCCAATGTTTATCAACACACAAGGTGCCATTTTCCTCGTCTCTACTCCAGCAAGTGACCAATCTTCAAGTGGGTCAAGGACAAGACTTTTGTAATCTCCGAACCCTTTTTCTTCCATCAATTTGTTTACAAATCTTTGATATCTTTTTCTTGTCGTTTTTACTGGGTCAAGTTGTACTATTATACCAGTACTTTTACCGGACTCCACATACTCTGTTATATGTTCAGTTAAAGACTTCTCATGTCGTTGACTATAGACAGAAAATTTTTATTCTATCAGACTCAAAATCTCCTTTAATGAAAGGACAAATCGGAACTCCACCAAAAGATTCGTTTGGTGTTTGTAACCAAACCAGATAGTCAAGTAGTTTTTGGATTACTTCTTTACTACCATCCATGAGTCTCTGCCCAAATCTCTGTTGTCTCTGGAAATACATCTAACATCAATTTCTTCATCACTTTTGCATACTCTTGGATTTCCCATTGAGATGTTTTCTCTTCTCGTAGTTCAATAAAGTTCATGATACCTTGAAATGAAGCAGTCCAATATACTTCGGTGTATTGATTCAACGGAAGTATTGCTCTTGCTTGTTCCTTACCAACCCCCATCTGTAACAACTTCTCATATTGTTGAGTGGCATGAAACATAGCAGTATCCCAGTGATGTCTCGCTGTATCTTGGTCTTCAACTGCTCCTTCTGTTGCTTGTTTGTTATCTTTTGATTGTTGTCTGAATATTTTTGGTGTATAATAATCCTCAACTGGAACATAACGACCACTAATTTCATTCCAAGCGTGGTCTTTGGTAGATGAGTTGGATGTTGTCTCTATCCCAACTACATGCTTATACCATTGTCTCATAACAAATTCAGGAGCCTTTACATGAAACTGAACTTGTAGGTGACGAAATGGTGAATAGTGTTTGTGTTTTGCTAAAAACCTAACAAGTTTTCTATCACCATTGTCAAATTTAGTTTTTCTCTTACCAAATGATACACGAGCAGAGTTAACTACAGTTAAGTCATCACCAAGTGAGTCTATAACTTCTATAAACCCTTTATCTAAAACCTTTTGTTTCACTTTATACCTCTTTACTTTTAATTAAATATCATGTCACCTGGGGTAAAACGAGAAATAACTTTCATATCTTTTCCCTCGTCCCATTCTTCAACTTCTGCCAAATAGAATCCCATCTCATGTAGTTTTTTTTGTACTAATTTAAACTCATCCCAATCATCAGATATTACATCTATACTTCCGTCTTCATTATCTCTCATGAAAACTTCGTTATCTTTCTTATTATATATTCGTCCAGACTTCATTTGATTTCCCCATTATGTATTTTTTAACATATCTTGATATAGTTTCTTCTGCTGAAACATCACCTAAGTAAAAATCGTGTTCATATCTATCAATAATACCTGCTACTATTTTATGTCTGACCACATCTTTTAACTCAAATTGACATAGACCAAGACCCTCAACACCAGATAGCCTTCTTACTGCATCATCAAGTCCGTTTTGCATTTTAATATCAGATTGCATTAAGTCACCAGTAACAACAAATTTACTACCATGTCCAATACGAGTTAAGAATGTCTTCAACTGACTTGGTTGAGCATTCTGTGATTCATCTAAGATTACTATCTTATCTGTTAGTGTTATCCCTCTCATGTATGCTAACGGAATTACTTTGATTACACCAGATTGACAAAGGACTTCCATCCTATTCTTTCCAATAATCTGTTCCATGTTGTAATAGAAACTTTGCATAAATGGTGCTGTTTTTTCATCCACATCACCAGGTAGGTGTCCGAGTTTTTCTCCACCTACTTCTACCAATGGTTTTGTAATAATAATACCATCAATTGAATTACTTTTTTCTGCTAATTTCTGTAGTGCATAATATACTGCTACATATGTTTTACCACAACCTGCTGGACCTGCACAAAATGTGACATCACTTTTATCAATGGTTTCCCAAAATATCTTTTGGTTTTCATTTCTAAATTCAATACCCCATTTGATTCGTCTTAATTGTGACAATGCTTGTCTTTGATTATCGCAGGGTTGGTCTTTAACTTGAGTGATTGTAACTACTTTTTGGTTGTCTTGGCATAACACTCTCCATCGTTGTTGTGAAGAGTGAAATCTCAACTAACTAAAACTTAAATCACTTCCATGATTCTTGATTCTCTAACTAACTTTACTTGAAAAGGCCAATGTGAATCTTTACAGAACTCATTGACTTTGTTTCAACAAAAGTTACTGAATCACCTTGGACAAGATAAACCTCTTTGTTTTTCTTAACCCTTGTTGCGTTTTTTGTTTGAACTTCAACTTCAAACTCCACTATTGCTTCAAAATACTTCATCCTATAACCCTTTACTTATTTATAATTAGTTAAATATGTGTATATAACGAGTGTTTATCTTCTACTGAATGGAAGATTTTTCTTGTTATCTTTGTTTTTCTTTTTCCACTTCTTGTATTGTTTAGAGGTTCTTCTACCTTCAAGTTCTCTGTTGAGTTTTAACTTCCGTTGTTTTCTTTGTTTTGCTGCTTTATTTGGCATCTCATACTTTCCTCATTCAGATTTCATCATCATGATTTTCTTTTTGGTTTCTTCTAACCACTTAATCCATTCATCAAGTTGTTTCAAAATTTTGTTTTTGTCTACATCAACATCTTCATTGTCCAGTATTTTGTCTACCCATTTCTTTACCATAGACAAATACCCTGACAACCAGACTGCTATTTCTGCTCGTTCATCAGACCAAGATTTGTTGTTCATATTATTGATTATTCGTTTCCGAAAACTTTTTTCTTCTCACCATGATATTCATAAGCATGTCCGTTTTCTTTTAAAAGTTCGTTGAGTGATTTTTCGTGACCTTTGACATAAATCTCACCAAGAACTCTACCATACTTACCAGTTCCATGTGATATTAGTGAAAACTTTCCTTCATCAGAATTTTCTAACATATCTTTAGTATGCTTTTGCTGCTAATCCTAATTTCTTTTCATCTAAATCTCGTGTTCTACTTTCCCAAGTATCAACACCCATAAATCTAATTCTTTTCTTAACCCAAGTATCAAAACCTAAATCAATCATAGCATCACAAGTATCTCCATCTACTACTCTATCTAATTTTGCTGAATACCCATGTTTATAAACTTGTTTTCCCATAATAATATCCTGTTATATAAGTTAATGTTATATTAATCATATATAAATAGTTAGATACTACTCTAAAACGATAGAAATCCACGAGGTATATAATAGGTTAGTATTCTCGTCTATGTATTCAGCATATACTTTAATTGTATCCCCTAACATCTCATATATAGGAGCAAACACCGTATGTGCTTCTCCAATATCAGTATAAGATGCCCCATTTACCAAAGGAACCTCAAAATCTTCTCCATTAAAATGTGTATAAGTCCAACTTTCTTCTGTGTACCAACCAACCTTTTGAATACTTTCACTTGTCGTATGAGCAGTAAGTGTATTGAATGTTTGATTTACACCTGGGTTTAAACTCATATGATAATATGAATTACTATCCTTTACAAGTGTCTCAGAAAATACTCTAAACTCATGTTCAACTATTTCAGTACTTACTGGACTTTCACATCCAATATAAAATAACGATAATAATATTATATACTTCTTCATAATTACTCCTTTAATCAATTAGAATTTCTACTTTAGTTCCAAGATAATCAATATCACACTCTGTCCAGAGTTGGTCTGACATTGACTTACTTATTGATGCCTTGTAAGGTAATCCATCTTTAGTACCTTTCCAACCATTAACTTTACCATCTTTACCAAAACTCTCAACCCAATCAAGTTTGTCATACCCAACCAAACTTGCGTCAAAGACCATCAAGTAATATTTTTGATACCTTGTTTCCAATCTTTTTTATTCCTACCCAACATCACATACTTATCATAATGTGGTTGTGAAATAAAATCAATCTTCTCTTCAATAGTTTTCTTTGAAGTAGTTCTGTGACCATTCCATTTAATAGTACCTTTGTTAAGATTCACATCACCACTTTTATTCTGATATCTTGTCTTGTCCTTACCTCTGAAACAACATCTGCTCCAGTAGAGTGACCACCACCATCCCAATTTGAATCCCAACCATTGATTGATTGGTCAAAAATATCTTCCCATAACTCTGCCTTAACTGGGAATCTATATAACTTATGATGTTGTTCAATCTTATTAGTGATGTCACTAATTAATTTTTTACTAATCATATTATCTCCTTTTATCATACCTAAATATAACACTTTTTTTGTATTAATGTCAAGTGTTTTTTTCATTTATTTTGGTAAACTTCCTTCTTCTTGTAGAACTACTATAAGAGCATCTACATAATCTTTTGCTTCTCTCAATGAAGAACCTTTATTGGTTCTGTATATCTTAATAGCATTTATCTTTTCACCTCGTTTTAGATAATCAATAACCAAGGCTCTGTATTTTGCTTCTTCTAAATTATCCACCTTTCCAGATTCAATCCACTTTCGTTCTTTCCAAATCTGATTTGACCTCTCCATCACTTCTCGTATTTCTTCCTCTACTAAGTTTGTCCCAGTCTTCGTCAACCATTACCATCATTGAGTATAAATCCATCTGACCAGATGTAAATAGTTCTGATTGTAACTCTTCTGGTTCTGTCTTTTCAACCAACTTAGATAAATGTTTTAATTTATTTTGTATTAATTCTTTTGTTACCAAAATGGATTCTCTTTCTTTTTTATTTTAGGTATATCTTCTGGGTCGGGGTCTAACTTAACTGGGGTCATTAAATCATCTGTAGAATCTGCCCATTCTGGAGTCCACTCTTCATCAGTAGATTTTAATATGGTTATGTCTCTGTGATTTTTTTCTTTCAATATCTTATACAACTTATCTTCACTATCTGCCCATAGAGAAAATTTAATAACCTTCCCATCTGGTTTAAATATTTCCATATCTCTT
>UEXL01000306.1_pt1 | contig 12936 bp, 11 predicted proteins | sample 1796671 | NCBI WGS metagenome assembly UEXL01 (sample SAMEA4772471, study PRJEB27181) | metagenome
TGCGGTGTCTTCAATGAGATCCAACGCTTCGCCATCGTCACGAGGGTAGAGCGCTCGCAGCGCCTGGTCGGCGGAGTCGGAGCCATCGGCCTCGGGTGGCGTATCGGTTTCCACCAAGTGCCAAAAGGCCCGTTCCAGCTCGATCAGTTGCTTGATGACGGCGTCATCCCGCTCAATGCGGTGTACCTGCAACTCCTGCCCGCAGATCAGCACCGCCACGTCCGCTGCCTGCTTGCCGGTGACGGCCAGTTGATGCTGCACCTGGCACTGGATGTACTCTGGTACGCCATCGGCCCAGAGCCTGGCGCCATTGAGGCCGGTGGTTTTGCACTCCAGGATCTGCACCTCTGGATTTCCCACTACCGAGTAATCCAGATTGGCCAGCATCCAGGGCTTGTCTGCATCCGGGTGCTGGAGCACGGCATTCACTCGCCGTACCTTGTTGCCCGTCGCCTTGGCATAGGCCTCGGCCACCTTGGGTTCAAGAAGATTGCCCCAGTACAGCGGGGTATGGATGTCGTCAGGATCGGGGGCCGGTAACAGCCCATCCCGCCCGGTCTTGATCATCCACAGCTCAAGCGGCGATTGGTACGGATTAAGTCCCACGGCCGCAGCGGCATCGCTGGCCCCGATACCTTGCTTGCGGACCTTGAGCCACTGTTCCCGGTTCATGCCCTTGGTGGACACCAGGCGCAGGGCTGGGCGGGATGAGGATTTGATGGAGCGGGGCGTGCTCATGAGTGTCCTCCTTCCAGTTGGGTCAGCCGCTCGGTAAAGCGATCATGAAGATTGATCAGCCGGTGGGTCTGGGGTGTCTGATCCGACGGGATCTCATGACTACCGCCCTGGCTGAAGAAAGTGACCACCAGCTCGGTGATCATCTGTTGGATGTCGTCATGGGTGGCAGATTGCCGTCATTCTCGAGCAGATAGGTGCCCAGCTGTTCGCCCAGGATGGACACCACCTCGTACTCGAACACCCCAGGAAACCCTTGCGGGCCGTACCAGTAGGGTTGCACCTGTTTCCAGATATCGGGGATGAAGTCACACAGGGTGCTGATCAGCTCGATACAGCCATTACCCCAGATCTCCAGAAGCCGGGTGCCGCGCTCCTTGTTCAGCATCACCCCTTCATGGAGAAAGGCGCCCCAGATGGCGGCCAGATGCGGGGAGAGCGGTGGCGCAGAGCATCTGGCTTCCGGGGCCACACTGCTATCGTGATTACGTTCTGTCATGGTCAGGCTCCAAACAATAAAAAGCCCGACCGGCACAGAGCGGGTCGGGCTTTAGTCGAGGGAAAAGAATGGGTAGGGAATCAGTCAGGCCACCAGTTCCAGAGTCTGGCTCAGGGCCCGCTGCTTGATCTGGGCGCCCTTGCCGAACCAGGCGGAATCCAGCCGGTTGTCGGTACTGCGGGCGCGGCGTTCGTGGTCCACGAACTCAGTCACGGCATTGAGCAGGCCGTAGGCCGTGCTCTTGGCAGACGGCAGCTCCGCGCCGCGACCGGCCCCGTCATACAGGGACATGGCCTTCTTCATGGCCTGTTCGTTGGGCTTCACCAGCATGTCACCCGATGAGTAGTTCACATCGGTGAAGACCGAACGCATGACCTTCTCGGCGGTCTTGCGGGTGATCCGTCGTTCGCTCAGCGCTTTCAAGCGATACATGAAGTCATCCCAGGCAGAGACGGAGATACCCAGCTGTTTCTTGACGGCCTGGGCATCGAAGGTGGTGTTGTGGCGGACCTTCACCGCTTGGCCGGCGCCATTGAGAGCTACCGCCAATGTGTTATTGCACACCACCCGGATGCTGGTGAACTGGGCAGTGGTAGCCAGAGTGCCGTCACAGGCGGTGGCCAGCAGCACATAGCCGTTGGTCTGGTCATTGCCTGCCAAGGAGCCCGTTTGCCCGGTGCGGGCCAGGGCCCACAGCTTGCGGCCCCCTTTAAGGACGCCAGCGGTTTCCAGTTCAAAGCCGGAGCGCTCGGTGAGATCCCGGTAAAACTCCAGGATCTGCCGGGGCTGAACCACCTTGAAGCGGTTACTCACTACGGACAGAGGCGCCTGATTGTCTGAGCGGAACAGCACCTTCTGATCCGGGAAGGATGAGATCTGGCCGAGGGCGCCGGCCTCGCTGCTAATGAAGCGGACAGGGGTTTCACGGATCTCCCAGTCCATGCCGGCTTCCTGCATCCAGACATTGAGGGGTTGTTGGGCGGCGAGCTGGTTGCCCAGCCCGTGCCAGGGGGTGCGGCCTGCATAGGCCATGCTTTCGACAAGATGTGCCATGGTAAATCTCCAAGAAAAACGGTGAGCCCGAAACGGGCGGATTGGCGAATGAGAAGAGGGGGTGAGTCAGGGGTAGAGCAAAAGCAGAAGAGTGAAGGCTTAGAGCCAGCCACGCTGGGCCAGGCTGACCCACTCGGAGCGGGACACGACGAAGTGATCCAGGACCCGCACATCGATCAGGGCCAGAGCGTCCTTGAGCCGGTGGTGATGGTGCGATCAGCCTGGGAGGGCTCACAGCACCCGGAGGGATGGTTGTGGGCAAAGATCACGGCAGCGGCATTGCAGGCCAGGGCCTGCTGTACCACTACACGGGGATACACCGCCGCGCCATCAATGGTGCCGTTGAACAAGGGCTCGAAACTGAGCACCTTGTGTTTGTTGTTGAGGAAGATGGCCGCGAAGACCTCGTTCTTTCCTGGGCCAGAGCCATCTGCAGGAACTGGGCAACATCGGTGGGCGCAGTGAGCGTATCTCGACCGGTGAGTTCATCCAGTAGGATGGTGGCCGCCGTACTGACAATCTCCTCGGGTTTAACACAGCCCTGCACGTGGTACAGGCCCTGCTCGTTCTTTACGAAAGTGGGAATATCCATAAAAACTCCAAAACGGCATAAAAAAGCCCGCACAAGGCGGGCTCTGGTATGTAGTGAAAAGGGGGGGTGCGAAATACGGGTTAATCGGTGTCGAGTCGAAAGGCGTGGCCACAATCCAGGCATTGCAGGTTGTCGAGAAAGGTTTGGTCGAGCTTGTCACCGAGGGCTGCGCCAGCCTCACCGCCAGCTACTACCCCTATCAAGCCACCAATCACGGCACCGGCGATGCCGCCGAGCAGGGATCCGCCAGGGCCTGCGACATAGCCCAGAGTCATGCCCACACGGGCACCACTGGTGGCTGCAGCTACCCCACTAGCGGCACCAGCAGCTGTGCCGACGGAGCCGCACACCCTGCGTCCGTTGTGGAGTGCCGCTATCCGGATAGATTGGCAGCTGGGACATTGAATGATCATGAAACCTCCATGCGATGGGTCAGGAAGGTCATTCCTTCCTGGCTTCGTGGAGGTGATATGTGTCTGAAAAAATCTTGGTTAACGTTGGTTTTTGATCTTGGGTATCAATCAACGTTTATTTGCGAAGGGAATGCTGTTTTGCCCCTTAATCAAAGCTGAGATTGCCATATTAGCTGTCTTTCCAAAGCCACTTTTGGATTGCTTTCCGATTTCCTAATACAACCTGCTGGGCTATGGCCTCACGGTGATCTTGATCATCCAGTCGTAGAAGTTGCACGATGTAATTAGCCATGGCTGCCCGGCACGTAACGGCCAATACGCCATTTGTCATGCCATAGTCACGAGAAATCACGGCCTGCTGAGCCGGTGATAGTCGTGGGTCGGGAATGATTTCTAACGTTAGCGTTTGCTGCCAGGCGGTATCCTGCTCTGGACCATGCTCTCCAGCTAGACTGATGTCCGGTTTATCCTGAATCCTGCTAAGCACAAAATCCCGATAGCCACTATTTTTCTCGCACCAGGCACGAACATGCCAGCGCATACCACTGTGCACCACGGTGTGGGGCTGGATGACCCGATATTCCGGGTTCCGGATTGCTCAGGGAGGCGTATTGGATTTCCACACGTAGGTTGTCACGGCAAGCCAGAAGAATCGGGCGCAGTACTGCGGGGCGTAGATCCCGGGAGGGGGGGAGCAGAACCTCAGTATTGAGCTCGCGCACATCCAGAGCTTCAAAAGCACAGCTCAGATCCTCCCTGGCATGCATCATCTGCAGGTATTCATCAGCTTCGCCTCGAGTGAACATCGGCGTGAACAGCTCTGCTGGCCTGTACCCCTTGAGGGAGCGGTCATAAATCAGATTGCTCGGCGCATATTCAGCAAGATAGTGGTTAATGTCCTTGCTGGCCTGCTGCCTGCCAATGCCGAATGCCCGCTGAAGATGGTTGGTCGTCAGTCTCCCCTCCCAGAGGGCGATCACCTCGATCAGTCTGTAGCGCAATAACAGATCCCAGCGCAGTGGCCAATCCGCTGCGTTTTTGCCCGCAACCCTTGCCATGGATGTGCTCCAAAAAGCGATATGTGCCAAAAGGCGACGTGTTCATGTATTCAGTATCGACATGACAATAATAAGTAAATAGCCTTTGGGTGTCATCATGGACGAGACAAAAGCGGCAGGATGCCGCATCTGACTTAAGGAAAAGTGGCGAAGGAGAAAACAATGAAAGTCTATGCACTATTGATGCTGGTCCTGGCGACCATGGCCATTACAGGCTGTTCCGACCCCACCATTGACGCCTCCAGTGAGGCCAAGATGAAAGAGTCTGTGGCCAAGGTTCGGGAGTCATTGCCCGAAGCGAAGCGGACAGATTTCGATTCGATAAGGCGGTTCAGTTGATCGCCTTTAGTCAGATCGATATGAAGAGCCTGTTTGCCAATGGCGGTGCCGATGCCGGTGATGTGGAGGGCAAAATGCGCGACGCCCTGAACGGCAAGACGGCGGAGCAGGTACTGGCCCAGGCAGAGCAAATTCAGGCCGAACGCAAAGCTCGGGAGAAAGAGCAAGCACTGGCCGAGATCCGCGAACTTGTTGCCAAGCGGGACAAGGCTGAGCAGGCCAAACAACAGCTGGATAAGTTCCAGGTAGTTCGCTCCCGCTTCTATATGCGAGAAAGGCAATACCTTGGCGAGCAGCCGATCATTGAGCTAACGGTCAAGAACGGCACGGATCAAGCCATCTCCCGTGCCTATTTCTCTGGCACCATCGCCAGCCCTGATCGGAGCGTGCCCTGGCATGAAGACCAGTTCAATTACAGCATTTCCGGTGGCCTGGAGCCCGGCGAGGAAGCTACCTGGACGCTGGCACCGAACAGTTATTCTGATTGGGGCAAGGTGGATGCCCCGGCGGATGCGGTCTTTACCGTAATGGTGGAAAAGTTGGATGGGCCGGATGGCAAGGTCTTGTACTCCACAAGAGGCTTCAGCGAGAGGGACCAAGAGCGTCTGGCTGAGCTGAAACAGCAATATGATGTTGATTAAACAGGCCATCATGCAAATTGCAGAGAAATAGGGATGGGTAAAATGTAGAGGGGGAGGCAGTCATAGCTCTTTGTGATAGCCTTCTCAAAAAAGTGAATATACTTCACGCGTCTTGAGACGCTGCCTCGACATCAAAGCGATATCAAGGCGAAGAGCTAAGAGCATTGAGATTCTGACAATGAGTAAGAATCTCCAAGCATTATGGAGCCTCGCCTCTCGGTATATAGGGGTGTCGTGCCGGGGCAGGCAGGGGAAAAGGGATTTATGAAGTCTGTTAATTTCGAGTTTCTGCGCCCGGCTAATGAAGCCTTGGCCGAAGTGGCTGGCTTGGCCGAGGCGGTCCTGCATGTTGATCCTGGCAGCGCTCTGACCCGGCTCAGGGGCTTTGCAGAAGAAGTCACCAAGGCCATCTACAAAGAAGAACTCCTGCCGCGCCTACCCCAGGCGACCTTCTACGAGTTGCTCAAAGACCCGGTGTTCACTGCCTGTACCAGCAAGCCGCTGGTCTACCAAATCAATGCTCTGCGCATTCAGGGCAATGAGACCGCTCATGGTGCCAAGGGCTCGGTGAGGGATGCCAAGGTGGCATTGGGTACAGCGCACCAGCTCGCCATGTACATGGCAATCAAGTATTACGGGAAGAAGAAGGCAGATATTCCCGACTTCCAGGAAATCCCGGATCAATCCGCTGCGCTTGGCGAGCTAAAGCAATCGGTTAGTGCTTACAAGGAAAAGCTGGAAGCCCGGCAGGAAGAGGTAAAGGCTCTCCTGGATGAGTTGGATAGGGAGCGGACAAAAAATGTTCAGCATATCGATCCGCCCCAGCCTGTAGAGCAAAAAGAGAAGCACCAGAAAAGCCAGGCGGTTGCCGATAGTCTGCAGTGGAATGAGGCCAAAACCCGCAAGCAGCTCATTGATGTAATGCTCACCAAGGCAGGCTGGGATGTGGATGACCCGGAGCAGGTTGGTCAGGAAGTCGAAGTGGACTTCCCCAATAACCCCTCAGGCAAGGGCTATGCCGACTACGTGCTGTGGGGCGATAACGGCCAGCCCCTGGCTGTCGTGGAAGCCAAGAAATCCGGAAACACCAGCCTGCAGGCGGGCCGCGAGCAGGCCCGTTTGTATGCCGATGCCTTCGAGCGCATGGGCTACCAGCGCCCGGTCATCTTCTACAGTAACGGCTACGAAACCTTCATCTGGGATGATCACCAGTACAACTCGTACCGTCAGGTCTACGGTTTCTATAGTAAAGACAGCCTTAATTACCTGATTTACCAGCGCCACTACCGCGCCGCCGAACTGGAGAAGTTCAACCCGGAGCTGCGCATTGCGGATCGCCCCTACCAGATTGAGGCCATCAAGACGGTTGCCGCTCACTTTCAAGGCCAGCGTCGCAAGGCCTTGATCATTCAGGCCACGGGCACCGGGAAAACCCGAGTGGCCATTGCCCTGGGCGAGCTATTGTTGCGCACCGGCTGGGCCAAGCGTGTGTTATTCCTTTGCGATCGTAAGGAGCTGCGTATTCAGGCGGACGAAGCCTTCAAGCAGAATCTGCCCAGCGAACCGCGCTGTGTCATTGGCGAAACCAACCAGATCGACCAGAATGCGCGCATCTACATCGCCACCTATCCCGGCATGATGAACCGCTTCGCGCAGCTGGACGTGGGTTTTTTCGACCTGATCATCGCCGATGAATCCCACCGCAGTATCTACAACAAATACCGGGACCTGTTTGACTACTTCGATGCGCTCGAAGTGGGGCTCACCGCCACCCCGGTGAAATTCATCAGCCGCAACACCTTCGACATGTTCGGTTGTGAAACCACTGACCCCACCTTCGAATTTGGTCTGGATGCGGCCATCAACAACGAACCGCCGTACCTGGTGCCGTTCCGGGTCAAGGATCTCACCACCGACTTCCTGCGTGATGGCATTCACTACAACGACCTGAGCGATGAGCAAAAGCAGCGGCTGGAAGAAGACCTGGGAGAGGAAGAAGCCCGCAACACCACCATCGCCGGCAAGGACATTGGTCGTAAGATCTTCAGCGAAGATACCGACCGCATCATCCTGGAAAACCTGATCAATAACGGCATCAAGGATGAAACCGGCTCCCTGGTGGGCAAGACCATTATTTTTGCCCAGCGCCAGGACCATGCGGAGCACCTGGAAGCGCTGTTCTGCAAGCTCTACCCGCAATATGGCACCAAGGTATGCAAGGTCATCCACAACAAGGTTCCCCATGTGGAGAGCCTGATCAAGGAATTCAAGAAAGCCGACAACGACTTCCGCATCGCCATTTCCGTCGACATGCTCGATACCGGCATTGATGTCCCCGAAGTGGTCAACCTGGTCTTCGCCAAGCCGGTCAAATCCTGGGTCAAGTTCTGGCAGATGATCGGTCGCGGCACCCGTCTTTGCCCCAACCTGTTTGGCCCCGGCAAGGATAAAACCGAATTCCTGATCTTCGATCATTACAGCAACTTCGATTTCTTCGAGCAGGAATACAAAGAACCGGAAGACACCGGTGGGAAATCCCTGCTGCAGACCACCTTCGAGGCGCGCCTGGAGCTGGCCGAAAGCGCGGTCAAGAACAACGATGCCCCAGCATTCGATGCCGCCATAGCGCTGCTTCAGGCCGACATCAACGATCTGCCGGAAACCAGCGTTGCGGTAAAGCGTGAGCTGCGCCTGGTCCACCAGCTTCAGCAAACCGATGCCCTGAAGAAGTTCGAAGCCTCAACCCGGCACAAGCTTGCCGAAACGCTGGCGCCCCTTATGTCGGCCAGAGTGCTGCGAGACAAGCACGCCACCGCACTGGATAAGCTGATCGCCAACATTCAGCGCTGCCTGGTGGAGAAGGCCTCTTGTTTTGAGGATGGCCGGGATGAATTCCTGGCCGAATTGGACAAGTTGGCGGTGAATATCCAGGCCGTCCGGCAAAAAGATGCCCTGCTTGCCGACGTACGCAGTGCAGACTTCTGGCAGCAACCTAGCATCGAAAAACTGGAGAAAGCCCGCAATGGACTGCGTGGCATCATGAAATACAAACAGTCTGAACGACCCCCTGGTGCTTTTACACCCTCTACCGGTACGCCGGATGGTGGTCAGCAAGGGGAAGAGCGAGATGTGTATATCGCCGGCGCCAATGAGGCCATGCTCTATCGCCGCCGCCTGAAAGGCATTCTCGATGACATGCTGGCGGCTAACCCTGTGTTGCAGAAAATCAGACAGGGTGAGCCCATTGCCGTGGCGGAACTGGAAACGCTCACCTCCACCATCCTCACCAGCCATCCCGGCGTCAGACTTGAAGTGCTTAACGACTTCTATGGACGAACCGCCGACCAACTGGCTGTCACCGTCCGGGAAATCATCGGGTTGGACCCGCAGGCAGTGGAAAACCACTTTCAACAGTTTCTCCACCAGCATCCCAGCCTCACTGCCCAGCAGGTGCGATTCATGAACCTGCTCAAGAACCACATTGCCCAGCATGGCTCCATCGTCGTAGACAAGCTCTACGAGGCACCGTTCGACAGCATCTCCCACGAGGGCATCGACGGCGTCTTCAGCCCCGAAGATGTGGATGACCTAATTGCCGTGCTGAAACCCTTTCTGCGCCAGGATGATGCGCATTGACCTACTTTAGCTGAGGAAAATGGATGATCTGGAATATCGAACACTTCATCGCAATAGCTGTAGCCTCCCTTATTGTTGGCGGACTTGGCTACTTGTGGGCAAAGCTGAATTCGGCCAAAAACATTACAGGTTTGGAAGGGTTGCTTGCGCAGGCCAGGTCTGAAGTCAGTGCAAGGGACGGCCAGTTGAGGGAAGCACAGCAGGATGTGTCCTCTCTAAGAGACAGCAAACACCTGAAAGAGCAAGAGATCATCAGGTTTGAAGAGAAGTTAAATGCGGCGACGCAAACTGAAGCGCACCTGAATAAGCTGCTGGATGAGAAAAAACAACAACATGACGTGTTGAGTGGAAAACTGGATGAAATAAACCAGCAATGCCGGGATGCAGAGAAACTGCTTGAGTCTGCACAGGCACGAACCAAGGCTCAGGAAGAGCAGATCAACGAAATCCGCGCCAGCCTCGTGAAGAGCCAGTCCGCGCTGGAGGCCAAACAGGTAGAGATGACGGATCTTCAGGCATCTCATACTCGACTGAAGACTGAGCAGCAGGAACGCGAAGCCAGCCATGCTCGCGAAGTGGCGACCTTCGAGAAACAAAAGGAAAGCCTGAGCGAGCATTTCAAAACGCTCTCCAGCGAGATTCTCGAAACCAAGGCAAAATCACTGCAGGAAAGCAGCAAGCTTACCTTGAGTTCGGTGATGAACCCGTTCCAGCAATCCATTGATAACTTCAAGAAAGAAGTGCAAGACATCCACCACAGGGAAACCACCCAGCAGGGAGAGTTGCGCAAGGAGCTTGAGTCCCTGAAGGCACTCAACCAGCAAATCACGCAGGAAGCACATGAGCTGTCTACTGCACTACGCGGTCAAAAGAAGCTCCAGGGCAACTGGGGCGAACTGGTACTGGAAAACGTGCTGGATCGATCCGGTCTTCAGTTGGGCAAGGACTACAAGCGGGAAGTCAGTATTACCACGGAAGAAGGGCGTCATCGCCCCGATGCTATCGTCTACTTGCCGCAGGAAAAGCACCTGATCATCGATGCTAAGGTTTCCTTGAACGCCTATACCCGCTATGTGAACAGTGAAGATGAGCAGGAAAGGGCGATTGCGCTGAAAGAACACGTAGAAGCAGTCGCAAGCCGGATTCGAGAGCTGGCCGACCGGGATTACTACAAGCTGCCAGGGCTGAACTCCCCTGAAATGGTATTCATGTTCATACCCATTGAGTCGGCATTTGTAGAAGCCTTGAAAGCGGATGAGTCCCTTTTTCAGAAAGCCATTGAAAATAATGTACTGGTTGCCACACCGACTACCTTGCTTACCAGTCTGAATATCGTTCGTCAGTTATGGCGCTATGAAGACCAGAATAAACACACCGCAGCCTTGGCGAACAAGGCTGAATCCGTGTTCAAGAAGCTTAATTCGTTTCTCGCCAGCTTTGAAAAACTGAAGAAAAGCCTGGATGCCGCCACCGATGCCTACAGCAAGGCCGAGGGGCAATTACTCAGTGGCAGAGGGAATCTGGTGAAGCAAGTGGGTGAGTTCAAGAATCTGGCGCCGGCCATCAAGGCTGAGTTGCCAAGCTACTTCGTAGAAAAGGCCGCACTGGAAGTGGACTTTATCCCGGTAAGTGCCGAGAAGGAGCAGGCGCCAGAGCCACAAGAAGAGAGCGCCAGTGTAGAGCCCGAATAAAATTAGGGTGCGTGCTGGAAAATTATCTGTAAGCCTTGATTCGTCTTATTAGAGGTCGAAATAAGGGCAGAAATGCAAATCAAGAGATCAACTAAATGCTCACAGGCCAGCTAAAAAACGACATCGACAAACTCTGGGAAAAGTTCTGGACCGGGGGCATCACCAACCCCCTCACGGTCATCGAGCAGATCAGCTACCTCATGTTCGCCCGCATGCTCGATATGCAGGAAGAGGTGGCAGAGCGTAAGGCCGCCCGCAGCAAGAAGGAGTTCGACCGCCTGTTCCCGAACACCCCGGAAGGCCAGCTGCTGCGCTGGAAGAACTTCAAGAACCTCAGTGGCAAAGAGCTGCACAAGCACCTGAAGGATGAGGTCTACCCCTATTTCGCCAGCCTCGGCCAGCAGGCAGAAGAAGAGGGGCTGGGCAGCGAAGGCAGTGCCACCCAGGCCCTGGGCCACATCGGCGAATACATGCAAGACGCCGATCTGGAGATCAAGAACGAATCCGTACTGGTCTCCGCCGTGGAAATGGTCGATAACCTGCCGCTCACCCAGAGTGACGTGAAAGGCGACATCTACGAATACCTGCTGAGCAAACTCACCACCGCCGGTATCAACGGCCAGTTCCGCACCCCGCGTCATATCATCGACGCCATGGTGGAACTGATCGACCCGCAACCCACCGATATCATCTGCGACCCGGCCTGCGGCACTGCCGGTTTTCTGGCCCGCACCATGGAATACTTCAACCGGGTGCATTCCAGCGAGGCTGGCACCTTCGAAGACGAAGACGGCAACAAACACTACACCGGCGACCTGCTGGAACCCTACCGAGAACACATCAATAAACAGATGTTCTGGGGCTTCGACTTCGACACCACCATGCTGCGCGTCTCCAGCATGAACATGATGCTCCACGGCGTAAACGGCGCGAACATCCTCTACCAGGACAGCCTTAACAAGTCAGTAAAGGAAAACTACCCAGAACAGGAAGAAGACTTCTTCGACATCATCCTCGCCAACCCACCGTTCAAGGGCAGTCTGGATGAAACCAACACCAACCCGGATGTGCTCGGCCTGGTCAAAACCAAAAAGACCGAACTGTTGTTCGTCGCCCACATCCTCCGCGCCCTCAAACTCGGTGGCCGTGCCGCCGTTATTGTCCCCGATGGCGTGCTGTTCGGCTCCTCCAAGGCCCACCAGCAACTGCGCAAGGAACTCATCGAGAACAACCAACTGGAAGGCATCGTCAGCCTCCCCAGTGGCGTGTTCAAGCCCTACGCCGGTGTCAGTACTGCCATCCTGCTGTTTACCAAGGGTGGCAGCACCGAGCGCGTCTGGTTCTACGACCTGCAAGCCGACGGCTACAGCCTGGACGACAAGCGCACCCCACTGAAAGGCGAAGGTGGCGATGACCTGCCAGATGCTATCGCTAAATGGAAACTATACAGGGAATTGGTGGAAGCCAACGCCAGCGGCAAGAAAATAGAAAAAGCCTTTGGCGATAAGACCCGGAAAGCCTTCGTCATAAGCGCCGCCGACATCGCCAGCAACAAGTACGATCTCTCCATTAACCGCTACAAGGAAGTGGTGTACGAAGAGGAAGAATACGAAGACCCGAAAGTGATCCTTAAGCGGCTAATGGCGCTGGAGGAGAAGATTATGGGGGATTTGAAGGATCTGGAGGGGATGCTGTGAGTTGGCCTGTTGTACAACTCAGCGAAGTGGCTCAGATAAATCCACGATTGCCTAAAAATATAGACGGCTCTCAGATTGTGTCATTTGTGGCAATGGCGTCCGCGGGCGAGGACGGAATGCTACTGAATGAAGAGCCTCGAATTTTGGCTGAAACCAAGAAGGGGTTCACCTATTTTGAAAGAGGTGATGTTCTTCTGGCGAAGATAACCCCCTGTTTTGAAAATGGGAAATGCCTGCGGCCAGGCCAGATAAGCAATCAGATCGGCTTCGGTTCCACAGAGTTTCATGTTCTAAGAGCAAATGCGGAGTTATTAGACGAAGATTATCTGTTCTACATGATTTGGAGCAAGCAATTCAGATTTTTGGGTGAGAAATCAATGTCTGGTGCTGCTGGGCAAAAGCGAGTCAGTGCCGATTTCTTGAAGAGCTTTGAGATTCCGCTTCCCCCCTTGGAAGAACAAAAACGCATCGCCACCATTCTCGACAAAGCCGACGCCATTCGCCGCAAACGCCAGCAAGCCATCCAACTCACCGACGAATTCCTCCGCGCCGTGTTTCTGGATATGTTCGGTGATCCGGTGA
>UEXL01001289.1_pt1 | contig 12904 bp, 21 predicted proteins | sample 1796671 | NCBI WGS metagenome assembly UEXL01 (sample SAMEA4772471, study PRJEB27181) | metagenome
ATGCTGAGAGGGCTTGAAGTCTGGAGCGCCCTCTCCTGTTTCAAACCACGCAGGATGCGTTACTCTAACGCGATTGTTGGGCAAAGCTACAATATTGCCCGTCCATTCGCCCGCGTTTAAAAGCTGCAACATATGAGCCTGCTTGTGCTGTGCAGGATCATCTGCAACATCCGTATCAGTATAATCTACGGTAAACATGTACTTTGCTGGAAAGAAAGTGCCGTCAATCTTTGCTAACCACGGACACGGGGAAGCCCTTTCCAACACATACGCCGCGTGAGTATGTGAGGGACAGTCCCAAGGTTGTGCTTCATGTACTGCCATTGGTTTAGGCCAATCCTCTAACGGTTCGTCTGCAACTAAAGCCGTTATGGGCATTCGGGCCCACATAGCTCCGCCATGCACGTTCTCTCCCCCCTCTTCGTCCACCTCGCATCCCGTAAAAATAAGCTGAAAGCTCAAACAACGGTTAGGCATGGTAGTTACGGCTATTGCCATAGCGTGTAAAAAATTCACCATGATAACGTTCATGGTTTACAGTATACTCGCGGCGAACCCAGCACTTAAAGTGCGGGATATTGCTTTGCAAAAACGGCATTCAGGTTATTTTCTTTTAACCGCGCCGCCTTTAGCATAGCCCTTTTTCTTCATCATAGCGCCACCCATGCGGCGTTTTACTGCGCCGCCAGCCTTCATCTTTTTAACGGCACCACCCGCTTTCATCTTCTTTGCGGCACCACCCTTGGCGTACCCTTTTTTCTTCATGTTAGATTTCCTCATCTCTCCGCCTGTGGCGGCGCGTTGTGGTTTAGCAGTCTTTGCCGCAGCGGCAAAATTTGCTGCCGTGGGCGCACCCTTTGTTCCCGGTTTTCGCATGGTTTCTTTTGATCCGGCAGCAATGCGCTTTCTTTTTCTATGTATGTTGTCGTATAAACCTGTTTTAGCCATTAGCACTTCCACCTTTTTCTAGCCTGCCGCAAACGACTGTTTGGGTCTTTAGCAGCCTTTGGAAACTTCTTCATCTGACCCGCGGACCGCGCACAGAAAGACTTGCGCCGCTTGGCGTCTTTGCTTCCCGCTTTAACCTTGCCTGTAACCGCCGTTTGAAGCTTCGATCCGGGGTTTTTAGCTCTGTAGGCTTTTACACCATCCTCAGTCATTCCCGCCCCAGATTTAGTGGAGCGGAAATTCTTCTTGTTTCGCGCAGGCATCGTGCCCTTGCTTGTTTTCTTTCTAGTCTCAGTCATACTTCTTACGCAGGTACAAAATAATGGTATATGTATCCGCGCTACTGTGACCCACCGTTGTAAAGTTAATATCACCCGTCTTTCCGCTGCCCGCGTTGTTAGTTAAGCCGCCAAAAGAAGTGTAATCGTGATCCCCACTCTGGTTCTCACCAAGCTCAATGCAAAACGCGTCAGTGGTTGCGTCAAACAGTATCTTGACTTTCATACCAATGCACTGCCACCAAATGCGCTCAATAACGACACCTGTACAAGTGTCACCATCCACACTGGTTTCTAACGCAGAAACATCTACCTTGGTTACAGCACTCTCACCCGTTCCATCCGAAACGTTTGTAAATTTCATGACGACTTGTTTGCCGCCGTCTATAAGTGTCTGTGACGTTACAGCATCTGCCATATCACGCTCCTATTTATGCGATTTGCACATACTCAATGATGAACGTAAACGAACCCGCGGTAGTGGCGTCAACCGTGTTGGTAATGTTGCAGTAGATTGTACGTTCTGCCGAGGTGTATTGAACAGAGGCTGGAGCAGTAGTGCCGTCCTGAGTTTGCAAAACCAACGCGGTTACAGTTACGTTATGCTCAACAACAGTTGTACCGCCATCTAAGATTTCATCCGTCTGAGCCGCAACGATCTGTGCGCCAGAGCTAGAAGTTCCAACTCATAACCAATATCACCTGTGCCGATTACTGGCGAGGTATCACAGAAAATCTTAATGTCCGTGATGATTGTGTTTGCTGGTTGTGTGAACTCACCAATCGTAGGGCTGTCGCCCGCGGTAGTGTTTACTGTAACTCCAGTGGCAAAACCAACGTGCTTTACATACTTATTAGTAACAATTCCTGTAGAAGCGGTGTTTGCAACAGTAGTAATTGCGCCCGTAGTAGCGTTCTTAGAAACGACTTGAAATCCGTTCTCGGAACGAACCGGACCCGAAAAGTTGTATTAGCCATGTTATACTCCTGTCGTGGCTAGTGTCAGCCACATTATGCGCCTGTCAGGGATAACAAAGAATACACAATATTTAAACAAAAGAAAGGGCAACCGAAGCTGCCCCTTAAAACACAAGATTGTGCGTGATTTACGCTCCGGGTGTTCCGAAGACGCAACGCCAATCTGATACGCCAAACGAGTAACGCTCACGCGCTTTAAACCGCATGTTGCCCGTATCAAAATCGCCTTCCATAGCAGTCTTGATCGCAGCACGGTTAAAGTACTTGAAGCCGTTAGAGGCATCCGTCTTAATAAAGAACGCGTCTGTGTCAGTAAGGAAGTGGTTTACAACCGCTCCTTCTGGCAACATGCCCATGTTCTTCATCGCGTTGTTGTCGTTGTCCGCAGTGCCACTACGCAGATTGGAGTTCATAACCCGCTCTGCAATAAACTGAAGCTCTTTTGGAATAATGAGCTTCGTACCACGAACCGCGATTTTTAAACCACGCTCGTCAGTGAACCCTGCAATGTCAATCAACATCTGCTCCAACGAAGTCTCGTTAAGATCAGCCGCTGTAGACAGCAAGTTTCGCTGGTTGCCGGACAGCGAAGGGTGAGCCGAAGAACACAATGCTGCGCCGTCACCTATTGCATTAGCACCCGTCGAAAACGCGTTGTTCAGGATAGACGCAGCCTTGATTTGCTTTGTCGTAGCCATCGAACGAGCCAACGCTTTAGTGTACCGCGAAGCCAGACGATCATAAAGATTGTCTTCGATTGCTTCCTCTGTGATAGAGAACGCAAGCGCAATGGTTTCGTGGGAATAACGTGCAGTGTAAGTCTCTTGAGCATCGTCAAAAGAAACCGCGCCGCCTTCACTTTTTACAGGTGCCGTTGCAAAACCTCCGAGCATAACTTCTTCTTCGAACGCCCGATCCGAGCTTTCTTCTTCAAAGATTTCGCTATGTTCGTTTTCGTAACGTCCGTACTCAAGCCCAAACAATGCGTTCAGTCCCGGTTCTAGCTCTTTCGCTAGTTGTGCGCGAGAAATAGCCATAATTTAAGCTCCTTATACGCCTGTCGTAGAAACAGTGCCCGCCGCAATAGAGCCCGTAGGCGCATTGAAGTGGTTGTTTATACGAACAATGAGAGGGATACCCGCACTTGTGAAGTCATTATTAGCAGGATCGTCTAAGATACCCATAATTCTGAGAGCCAAAGTGTTGGTGGTTGCGATTGTGTTCAAGTCAGCCGTGGCTGAAGACAATCCAGTAGAAGTCGAACCGCTGTTACCTGTTGCAAACGCGATGTTTGCAAAAACCGCCGCACGAATCTCTGCTTCAGTATTTGCCGCAGATACAACATTAGATGTTGCAATCCGAAACAACTGATTAGGATCGTCATACAAGAAAGCCCTTACGGGAAAGTCGCTGTCAGCGCCTGATCCGGGCCAGAAGTTAGAAAACACTGGTTTTCCGGTAGTGCTTGAAACGTACTCACATCCACCAAAAACCCCTGCTATTGAAACGTTACCACCAGCCGCAGCTTGCAGATCGTCAATAACACCACCAGCTAACGGAATAACCGCCATGCCGTTGAAGATAGGGTTAGAGTTGTCAGATGCGATACGATACTCGGTCATGCCCGTAGAAGAAACAGAAGAACCCTGTCTGCTTATCGGACGAAGACCATAAGACGTCTCTGTATTCGCCATTATCTTTCTCCATTAAAGGTGGAGCTAATTCTTTCTAGGTCCACCAAAGGTTACACGAGATTGACGATCAGGTTTAGTGATCGTCATGGTAGAGTGTGCATTCTCTCGTAACATGTCAGAGTCAACCGCGTCCATCTGGTCCCTATTTCTACTTGAGAAATAAGCCGTTCTTTCCGCTACTGTTTCCTCTGGGATACGAGCTAGCATCAATCCGCCAACCCCAAACACACCCGCATATTTACCTGTTTCAACTACCGGAGACTCAAAGTCAGGGTATTCGTCTTGACGAACAAGTTCCCAACCTTCGCGCATCTTGGCGCTAATGTTCTTCGTGTCATCAAAGCCCCGAGTTTCTGAACGAATCCAACGGTGCTTGTAACCATCCGGTGCAGGCGGTGCGTCTAGCATAGACGGGGGAGCCCACGGCTTACGCGCAGCCGTCTTTTCCCTAGTTTTGTTAGCGCGAGGAGTTCTGTCTGTCATAGCCTTAATCCTTCACGTATTTCGCGTATTCGCTTAGTGGCACACCCAATTTCTTCGCAATAGCGACTTGGCTAGGAGTGAGTCTAACCTTCTTTCCAGTGCTGCGCCCAGAGGTACTTCTTGAAACTCCAGCAACCGTCTGTGCGGGCCGTCTACTGGTGTTATTTGCAGGCGTTCTGAACTTTTCAGAAATGCGCTGATCTAATTCATTATAGTAGTCATCGCTCTGCGGGTCAAACCCTTCTTCTTCCACCAACTTTTTGTGGATTCCAAAAGCCGCAAAAGTCATGGCCTCGTCTTGACCAAACCACTCGTTCTTTTCTGCCCAATCCTCGGCCTTTCGGTCAGGACGGCGCATCTGTTGTTGCTGCGGTTGAGCCTGTTGCTGCGGTTGTTGTGACGCAGCCTCTTTTTGACGCTCTTGCTGCATTTTAGCCTGAGAAGCCCTGTCGTTCTCTATAGATAGCGACGTTAACTTGCGTTGAGCCTCTACCGCGGCCTGAGTATCACCCAACTCCATAGCACGGGCCATCTCTTTTTCAGTCTGAGCAAGCTGTGTCTCCACACGCGTGGTATATTCGTTAACGTAACTGTTATCCAAGCTGGACATACGCTGTTTTAACGAATTTGCCTCGGCTTGAACCTGCTTTGCGTAGTTCAAAGCCTCGTTTTCACGACGCTCCGCCTCCCTCATCTTCTTTGTAAGACGATTTATGCGCGATTGCGTGGCGCTTTCCGCTTGTTCGAACTGATCCCCCGAGTCCGCGTCAACGTTAGGCTCTACCGAAACCTCCGTTTCTTCAGAACTATCCAGTTCTAACTCAATTTGATCGTTTTCTGCCATTTTTTTCTCCTAGAAATGCAAAATATCTTCGGGATTAGAGATTTTAGCCAAAACCTCGTCATCATTAAGAATACGGACCTCGCCACCGTCGATCTTGAACCGCGAACCCGCGTAACGAGCAAACATTACCCAATCACCCTTCGCGCACCACGGACCATCTGGAAACTTGTCCCCGTCCTGATACGCCAGTTCCCCGACCTTCAAGACATAACCAACCTGCGTAGACACAGATTGTTCCTCAACTACTTTATCCGGTAGATATATGCCGCCTTCTGTCTGACCCTTTCCCTTGTATGGGAGAATCAACAGACGCCATCCCGTAGGACTAGGCATTTTTTCTAAAAGAGATTGACCCAAAGCCGAAGGGTCTAAAGTTGTCTCTACTTTCTCTTTATAAGCATCTTCTAAGTTCGCCACGCCCTTTTTGGCAGCGGCTAAGTCTATTGCATGTGCTTTAGTCAACACTACGCTCCTGTTTATCTAGCAGGCCCTTGAGTTCCTGTTCCACATGATTCAGGGCCTCTAAGTTGCCCATAAGCTCACGATATTGCTCTAGTGATTTAACGTTGCCGTACTGCATTAGATCGACAACGCCCTGTCTTCTTTCCCTTATAACGCGAAAAACAGCTTCTGCAACGCGTATCTCATCCATTCCCAGATTCTCCCATTTAATCTTATATGGGAAACCTACTTGTTTTTAGTAAACGTGCAACGAGTCGTCCATAATTTTTATTGGCAAGCAATATGCAACCGCTCTGTCCGCAGTCGCTATACCGTGAGTGCTGTAACGCTCTACAAGAGCCTCGGCTACCCTGTTGCAAACGTTTAACTGGGAAAAATACAGATCATCCACAACTAATTTACGTTCGCTCCCGTAGCCGAGATACAGCATGAGAACGAACGCGTACATTAAAACATAACTTCAAAGTGTGGAGCATCGATAAAGGGCCTGCGTCCCTGTGATCTGCGAATGTCAATGTAGCTGTTCATTGCATTTTCTGCGCTACCTTCCCACGCACCAAGATCATCTATCGTCCACGCCGCGCCCCAACGGAGCTTTACACCCGCAGCCTCGGCACCTTCCTTCATGGCGTCAGCAATTTCATCATATAGGTTTAGTTCCCAACGCCCCCGTCGCAGTAAGCCATCAAATCAACGGCGTTGCCGTCAATGTGTTTTGATTTCATGGTTTGCGAGGCCCCTTTTGCAACCAATGCGCGTTGCTCGTCTATTGTTCTCAACCCGCAGATGACCGAGAAGTCCTGTTTCGTCACGCCGATAGCGTATTTCACGACCGTTACCAGATCGTCGTTGACACCTTCTAGCCTTGATAGGCTTCGCTTTCCTAACTTGTATCCCATAATTATTTCCCGCATATTTAGAGATTGCTCTATTTCCAAACCAAAACGCTAAGACTGCCGACAAGTCCGGCTGTTTCTGGGTCCCACATAAGTTCAACAGCTTCCGTCCAATCGCCGCCAGACTGCCCTACTTTAACCATGATAACTACTTTCGTAGCTACGAACAGTCCGAAAAAGGCATAAGTAATGACAGGACGCACAGAACCCCGAAGAGCGTTGATAAATCCGCCAGCGTCGATAGATCGGTCATGCTCATACAACCCCTTCGTTTCCGCGATATCCGCCTGCTTGTCTAACTCAACCAGTTTCATCTCAGAACGCTTCTGCGCCAACTGCGTTTCAAGCTGCATCATCTCCATACGATGCTTCTGAACCTGATTAGCCTTAAAATAGCTAAGGACCTCGGGCAGAAAAGAACTCCCAAAGCCTAGCAAACTTCCCAATAATGCCATCATTTCTCTGATCCTAACCATACGGCGAAGGCACCTGTCATAGCACCCGTTACGGTTGCAGTAAGCGCAGTAGCTTGCGTACTAACAACATCCTGCGGTAACGACATAAACCACTCAATCACCCTGATATACATAACAGTCATCACCAACATCATAAGCCGAGGCATAACCTTCCACGCCAAAAACTTCTCCATAGTCATTAGAAACCTCCTTTCAGGCCATCTAATATTTCCGACAAGCTAGGTCGCTTGTCCTTCTTCTCATAAAGACAACTAAATACCTTCGGACACTCGGAAAAACTCTTTGTAGGGTAATGATAACCCAAGCCACCATACCCCGCTGTAAACCTATAAACACACCTTTTGACCGTTTTCGGCTGTAAGTCGTTTCCATAAGTGACACTGAACATGCGTCGGATTAGCCACTCCCGCAAGAGTTACAGACAAAATAAGCGCGTTTATCATTGAGTAACCAATACTATTAAATACATACCACCACCTAAAACGCCAATTATACCAAGACTTAACGCACCAATAGCCATGTTATTCTGTATCTGGCGCTTGGCTTCCATAGCACGATACACCGTTTCCTCCCGTTCAGCACGTATCTTGCGCCGCATACCCAACATCTCGTCGTAAGTGCCCAAGCCAAACCTATAGTCCAGCATGAACTTAATCTCTTTCTCTTTTTCAAGTAAAGTCTTCTTGCGGATCACGATATCCATAGCTTGCTGCTCTATGTTATCGGTTCCGTGCGTCTTCTTATCCAACCACGTTGGATTCTTACGCTGAGTCTCTGCCTTGGTTATGTCCGCAACCGCACAGTACCACTGCCCAAGCTGCTTGCTTACGTCCTGCATCTCACGACCAGCACCAACCAACATCTTCACGCCCTTAAACGCGGCGTTAGCTGCGGCAAAAGCCGTTACAGGATCAATCATTTACCTCTCCAACATGCGGTCCATCTTAGCGTCTAACGCATCCAAACGCGTTATAACCCGATTCATGTCCGTAGTGTTGTCAGACTTAGTAACATACTCCTTCGCCATCTCTTCCCGAGTGCGGTTCAAGAGTATTTGAATACGATGCACCTCCCCTACATACGTCCTCAATAACCAGCCAAAAACGCCCAGAACCGCGGTTAACCCACCGCTCCAAAGCAACTCAGGCGGCATCCGTCAGACACACGCAATGTATTTGCCGCCGCGCTTCGCAGCGCCCATACCACGGGCCGTCTTAATAGATGTAGACGTAGGTATCTTAAACGGCGCACTCTTGCCATAAGGAATACGGCCCTGATCCTTAATGTCAGCGTAAGGAACCGCCTTCGGTGCCGGACCCGCAGGGGCCCCTTGGAACTTTACTTTAGCCATCACTGACTCCTTTGCTTCATCATTTCACGCTGCATTGCACTCTCAATGCGCTGGTTCGTTTGCTTCTCTTGGCTCTCAAGCCGCTGTTGGAACTGCTGACCACGCATCTGCTGGTTTTGAGCATCAAGCTGCAACTTGCCTGATCCATCTGAGCGTCCGCCTGTTCCGACTGCGCCTTAATCTCCAACTCTTTCTCTTTAAGCTGTACCAGAGGATCAGGGCCCTGACCAGATATTTGTCCAGACAACTGCTTAACCTGCTGCATACCCTGCGCAATCAACTGAGCAACAACCGCCTGATACTGCATCTCCATCTGAGCCTCGTCACCGCCCTGCGCTTGCTGCATCTGTTGCATACCAGCCTCTTCAGCCTGTATCTTAACATGCTCCAAAACATGCTTCTGTAAAGCAACCGCAACCTGCGGCATCTGACCAACCATCGGAGTCGCGCCAAAAATTAAATGCGCCATAATGTGAGACTGATGGTCCTGACCCGCAAACGCACGTAACTCCATCATGTCCAAAGCGTTTATGTTCTCCTGCGCAGGGTCCAAGGGCCGCGGTTCGTCGTCCGGCACCGCCTTCATTATCCTATCAACGTCCGTAACGCCCAACGATTCATACATATCACGATAAACCTCGTGCATGTTATGCATCTCAGGAGCCTGCGCCGCTAACTGCATCTTAGTCTGAGATAACGCAATCCGCTGCGCCTGACTAAATACATTCGGATTACTGACAGGAATTACATCAACACGATCATCAAAATCCGACGCCATAATGCTCGACTCGTCACCAGCAACAGAATACGGATACTCCTGCGGTAAACTCTCCGACATTACCCGCGCCAAAATCTTAAACTCCTGACGCATCGAATAATGTAAACGCTTGTGAACAGCACTCATTACTCGCGAACCCTGCTCCAACATCGCTATCGTCGTGCCAACCGCCGCGTTCTGATTACCGTCACCAACCTTCATGTCAGTAATGGTCGCGAACCGCTGTCCAGCCTGTACAACAAAACCCAATAACTCAAACAACGTCCGGTCAGGACCCTTAAACGGCAAAGGCATTAAACTGTCACGAATAGCACCACCCGGAGCATCTACGTCCCTAAACTCCCCCGGTTGTAAAGGATCGTCGTCGTCCCTAATCCGAAGTCCGCGGGCCTTGAACCCCGCAGGTAAATTCGACAAAGTACCAGCATCAATCAACTGCCTCAAAGCACTGGTCGCGGTTCGCGATAATCCACCAATAGTATGGATCAAGCCCAAGCCGTAGAACCCAAATCCCGGTAAAACTTAAAGTGCGTGAAATATGCAATCTTCTTTTTAGCCGGATCGTCCTCACGGTAATTACGCCGAATAGACAAAACCTGACCGTTGTCCTGAGATATAGTAACAAGATAAGGAACCTTAATGCCCGTAGGCTCCCCGTCCTCGTCTAAATCCTCATAACCCTCTAAATCCAAATCAACGTGACACTCCAACAAAGTGCAGTCGTAATCAATCTGCGAAGGCTCAATGCCGTCAATCCGGTTTATCTCAGAATCAACCTCCGTAACATCACCCTGCGCAGGTATCACGTCTATATCTAAATAAACCCCCGCAAGCTGCTTCTTACGCAAATCATTTAAATCCATCCGTATAAGCTGACTTATATTCGGACACGTATCCAAATCAGAAGTATCATACGGAACAACCAAATTCTGTGCAGGAACAAACTTACTTACAGCGCGGTCCATGACCTCATCATAATAAGTCTTCTTAAACGTACTGCCAGCAAGCGGTAAATAAAACAACATCTGATCCATGTCAGGAGTGTAATCCTCCATGACATTCGTAATGTAGTAATTCATAAACTGACGAACCCGCTTGGCCTGATCCGCCTTGGCATGAGTCTCCTCACCCATAACCTGCGTCCGTACAGGACCACCCGCAGGCAATAGCTCGTTAAACGCCTGCGCCTGAAACTGCGTAGCAGCCTCCGCCAACAAAGGATGCGTTACACCACTGGAACCACGAAACGGCTGAGTGCGCTCCTCGTAATTAAATCCCAACAACTCCAAACCATCCGTATACGCATCCTCCCAATCCTGACGACCAGCCTTGTTAGCATCAAACTCACCCGCTAAGTCACTGCCAATGCGACTAAGTTCGCGGTCCGGCATCTCCTCCGCCAAGTTAGCGTAAAAATCACCGCCCTCACCGCGCATGTCCTCGGGATCAAAATCTACCGTAACCCCGCCGTCATCCTCCGTAGAAATCTCTATCTCCACGTCAGAATCTACCGCATACAACATAGGGTCCGCGCCAGAGTCCGGTATCTCTATCTCCAACTCAGCGCGTAAATCGTCCTCGTCAAGCTGACTCGGTACGTTCGTATCCATCAATCCGCCAATAGCCATAGCCGTCTCCGTCAATAATATGCGTGTACCCTAGCAGATGTTTCTTCATCTTGCCAATCATCTGTTGGCAACTGCACAAAATTGCCCTGACGATACCTCATCAAAGCCTGTGTAGCACTGTCAACCAAATCATCAAACTCACCGTTGGGAAACGCAGCCATCTCCTCAATTAACTCGTCCGCCCAAGTCTTGTCAGGAGCATACACCATACCAGCCTCAAATAAAGGACTAACACTGTGCAACCGCGTTACCTTGTCATTGCCCCTACTCGGCGTGAAATTTACAACAGGTATCCCAACCTGTCGCATCTCCTGAGTTAAAGGCATACCACTCGCCTTCGCTTCCACAATTACAGTGTCAGGGTCCCAAAACTGGTACTCGTCAAAAGCAATCCGCTTTAATTCAGGAAAATCCCAACGACCCTTCTTACTATCCAACAATATTAACGCCGGAGGACCCCAGCCTCTTCAGGATAAAATACACCCCACGTCGTAATAGCACTGTAATCAGCACTCTCCCGCTTGCTAAACGCAGTATCATAACTCTGTATCACATACTGCAAGTTAGGGACCCGCTCACTCTCCCAACGCTGCCACCACTCCCGAGGAACAATCGCATTCTCCTCACCAGTAGGATTCTGCTGGTACTGAGCATTCCACTTCATAGGAGGAATAGACGCCTTAACCGCAGTTAAATCCTCAATACTCCAATACTCAGGCCAACAAGGCGTACCGTCCTCAAAAATAGCAGGTAACTCTACAACCTCCCACTGATCCGCCAAAGGGTCCTTAGCCATGCCCGTAACAACTGACCCGTCATGTCCTTCTCAGACCACCGAGTCTGTACCAAAACTATAGAACCTCCGGGCTGTAGTCGCTGCCGAGGGCCCCCAGTGTACCAATCCCAAGCGTCAGTAAAACCATTCGTACTCATAGCCGTCTGCTCAGAATGAGGGTCGTCAATAATAATTAAATCACCACCACGACCCGCTAAGTTAGAACCAACACCAACAGCATAATACATCCCACCAGCACTCGTGTCCCACCGACCAGAAGCCTTCGAATCCGCCGCTAACTTAACGTGAGGAAATACCCCCTTATACTCATCCGTGTCCAAAAGATTCTTAGTCTTACGACCAAAGTTTACCGCCAACTCCGTCGTGTGAGTCGCCTGAATGATCTTCATACTAGGATTCTTGCCCATCATCCACGCAGGAAACAAAAGATGCAAACTCAGACTTCGTGTGCCGCGGAGCCATGTTGATAATCAAACGCTTTAACTCGCCACTCGCAACACGCTCCAACTTCTCAGCAATAATACGGTGATGACGACCAGCAATAAAGTCAGGCCACATACCCCTCACAAACGGTAAAAAATTGTTACGCTGAGACTCCTGCTTCTCTATTTGTGCAAGCCTAAGTTGAAGTTTCAGAGCCTTTTCTTGTAGTGCGATAGTCACGGATCGGGGCCCCTAAATAAACCAGCTATTACATAGTTATACCCCATATCATTTTTATGGCAACTATTTGTCAAAAACATGGCCCAAGCCCCCGCAGGTCGGCACGGGGTGCGCGGTCGGCGGATCGCGGTCGATTTGGGTTGAAACTGGGCGGATTGACCCGATATCCGGGGACCCTAGGTCGCGTTATGCGGTCTTTGGGCCATTGATAACATGCGATATTGTCGATCCTGGCCCGGTTTCGTGATCCCCTGCAGTTGTCCGGTGGATTTAACTGCGCGATTGGTCCGCCAGCTGCTGCAGCTGCTGCAGTTATTTGACGCTCGAACACTGCGCCGGTGGATTTAACTGCGCGATTGGTCCGCCAGCTGCTGCAGCTCTGCAGTTAATTGGCGCTCGAGCGTCGATCCGGTGGATTTAACTGCGCGGCTGCGCTCCGATATTTTCCGCCAGCTGGCATCGGATCGGGGCGGATCGGGGCGGATCGGGGCGGATCGGTCCAGATCGGCGGCTCTCTCGTCCACCTCGTTGTCGATCGCTGGGTATCTGGGCACCGGATCAACGAGAATGGACCTCGAACCTCGAACCTCGAACCTCGAGCCCATAGGTTTAAGCCACGGGGCGGGGTG
>UEXL01001296.1_pt1 | contig 12888 bp, 23 predicted proteins | sample 1796671 | NCBI WGS metagenome assembly UEXL01 (sample SAMEA4772471, study PRJEB27181) | metagenome
TAAAGTAGATCCAATAAAAGCAATGGGTTTTAAATTGCTCAATATCAAGGAGGAATTAGAAATGCTAGAAGAGAATTTACAGGTGGTGTATTTGGATTATTAAAAGGTGGACCTGTAAGTGAAGCAGATGTTATTGAAAGATACATTGCATCTAACAAAGCAAGATTTAAGTACAAAAAGATATGTACAAAAATATTCAAGCTGCAGAAACATAGGTGAAACTCCTTTTGATGTAAGAAAAACATTTGAAGAAAAAGACAAATTAGTTCTAAAACTTTTAATAATTTAAACCTAGGAAAGTTTGAACCAGTAACTATCAAAAGATATTTTAAAGAAAATTTAGAGATAGATATAGAGAAGATCCATTTGCAGAGCTGATGATGTAAGAGATTTACAACAAGGATTTAGATAATTAAATTTAGCAGGAGATTTCAAGGTTTTTCTACAGGAGAAAGAAAGGTGGTTATAACCAGATAATGAAAATTATTAGATAAAGAAGGTAATTAATGTAGATGAAAACAAAAACCCTAAATGGAAGATAGTTTTATTATGGATGAAATTATTGATGATAAAAGATTACATGTTAAGGCTTTACAAGTAAACCAACAACACCACCATTAGGTAACACACCTAACCTGTTGTAAAATACTAATAACGCAACAAAAATCCACAAACTAACTTGACACGTAACGAAGAAGCATTACTATCACCAACAGAAAAGGTAAGAGGAGAACATAATGGCTAAAAATCAGCATTACAAAAAATTGAATCACATGAAAAGCTTTGCAGAATTATGCAAAAGCAAACGTTTGACAAATAAAAGAAATGCAAGAACGAATTAAAAGTATATTATTAATTACTTGGTGCATTGATCAGCGGTTTGATCTATGTTATATTTACAGATTATCACAAAATAAAAATTATGCAACTTTCAAACTTTACTCTTCAGAGATGACCAAATCGATGACAGCTAACGTAAAGGTATTGATAACACACCAGGATCAGGTGAGATTAAAAGTTTAGGTGATCTATGTTATGAGGTTTTGAACCATTACGTGCACACTTTGACAAACCTGTTACGATTACCAGCGGCTATCGTAGTGAAGCGTTGTGTGAAGCGATCGGCAGCAAAAACATCGCAGCATGCGAAGGGCCAGGCGGTCGACCTAGAAATATTTGGCGTGCCCAACATTAAGACAGCTTACTGGTTACAAAATAACGTAGACTTTGATCAATTGATCATGGAGTACTACTCCAGACGATCCTGCAGGGGATGGGTCCACATAAGTTATCACGAATCAGGTTCAAATAGAAAACAAGTATTAACCTTTGACGGCAAAAAATATACCGAAGGACTTCCAGATATGAAATGGTCCGGTGGTAAAGTCGTAAATTAAAAATTACAGCGCGCGTCGCGTATATATCCTATTAAATCCATGACCTTAATTCTTCTCCTAAAACTTCTGATGCTATATTTATTTTTTTGCGTAGAGCTTGCACGATTTTTTCATCCACTGTATCGTCCGCCATTAAATCAACATAAGTTACCGATTTTTTTTGGCCGATTCTGTGTGCTCTGTCTTCTGATTGTAATCGCTTTTCTAAGTCATAACCATTAGAATAGTAAATTACGGTGTTTGCAGCTGTTAAAGTAATCCCATAGCCGCCCGTAGAAGGCGTTCCAACAATAAACCGACACTTAGGGTCATCTTGAAAACGCTTAATATTAGGTTGTCTTTCTTCTTGTGGTGTTAATCCATAATAATCAACAATGGACCCCGGACCATATTTTTAGTACAGCTTTATAATTTCTGTAATATCATATTGATAATGAGCCCATATAATAGCTTTACCTTCTGTTTCTTCTAACACATCCATTAAGTTCTGTAATTCTATTGTTTCAATAGGTTGTGTTGCACCATCATCAGCAGTAAAATGACCACAAGTAATTTGTTGTAGTCTCATTAACTGTGTTAACGTATTTACAGTAGTAGATTGTTTACCTTTAATATAGCAATTCTTTTTCATTTGTTCATAAATTTACGTTGATCTGGTGTTAATTGTATTTGACGTTTAATAAATATTTTATCTGGTAAATCTAAACAATCATCTTTTAATACACGATAAGAAAAATCTTTTAGTTTATCTGATAATTCACCTAAATTTTAAAACCATTAACAACTTGTATTGTCTACCATGCATGTGTAATGTTTTCATTTCTGCATATCTATTTCTAAATGCATAATAAGATGTAAAGTCTAATAACCACGGACTTAAAAAATCACATTGTGTATATAAATCTAATGGATTTTTAGTTACAGGAGAACCTGTCATTATTCTTCTGTATTTAGCATCTGCAAGTTTAAGTATATTTTTAGTTCTTTTAGCTGTAGGTGTTTTAATTGTAGTAGACTCATCAATAGCCATTAAAGTTTATGACAAGATAAAAATTTATTGCAAAATCCATACCTTTAGTTGTACTAAAAGCTTCAACATTCATAATTAAAATATGTAAGATTCTTCTATTTCAAACAAAGTATCTAATTTTTCTTGTTGTTTTTTAGTAATATTTGATTGCCACAATACAGTCACATTTTCTATATGATTGGTAAATGTGTTGGTAATTCATTATTATACCAAGTACCTACAACACCTTTAGGTGCAATAATTAAAGCACCATTAACTTTGCCTTTGTCATAAAGCATAGCTAAATTATCTATTAATACTTTTGTTTTACCTGTACCCATTTCCATAAAATAAGCATAGTTTCTTTGTTCCATGACTTTTCTAATGCAGTCATTTGATGTGCATAAGGTTTTGTTTTAAATTTATAATTCATAATTTTTCTTCTTTCTAGTTGACAAGATAACAACTCACACCTATATTGTCAAGCATGAAAGAAAAGTTTATGTAATACAAGAAATTGCTGGTAGTACTGATGGTAGACCTAAAATAAATATTATGGGTGCAGCTCTTATGGTAAATTTTATTTTTTATTACCAGAATTATCACAAATAATTTTTTCTCCTGGACCATTAATTTTTAAACTTAGAAAAGGTTTAAAAATTTTACTACAGAAGATTATTTATTATTAACTGGTGATCCTGCAATTATTGGTGTAGCATGTTCTATAGTTTCTGATATGACAAATGGTAAATACAATTTATTAAAGTGGGATAAACAAGAAAGAAAATATTATCCTATTGAAATTAACTTATACGAGAAAGGAAAAATAGATGAGTAGTATTAACTTTGAAGAAGACCAACAAGACCTTGTAGATAAAACTGCAAGTATACAATCTCTAGCAGATCAAATACAAATGTTAGAAGGTTTAATTTCTAGAATAGAAACAAGTGAAAACAATCTTAAAGATTTAAAAAAAGAACATGACCGATTATCAGGAGAAGTAATTCCAACCATGATGGCAGAGATGGGTTTAGCTCATCTTAAATTATCAGATGGTTCTACGGTAGATGTTAAACCGAATTATAGTGCAAGTATTTCTATTGCAAATAGAGAAAGCATTTAACTGGCTTCGTGAAAATGGCTTAGGTGATATAATCAAAAATGAGATATCCGTATCATTTGGTCGTAACGAGGATAACAAGGCAGCTGATTATGCTGCTCTTGCAGAGGAACGTGGGTTTCAACCGACACAAAAGTTGAAGGTTGAACCCATGACTCTTAAAGCGCTAGTCCGTGAGCGTTTAGAGGCAGGTAAATCAATGCCAACGGAAATTTTCAACGTGTTTGTTGGAAATAAGACAACAATAAAAAGGAACAAATAAACATGAACCAAGTAGCAGAAAAAAAGAATAGTGCACTAGCAACATTTGATATGGAAGCTGATGCACAACAAGGCACTCAAAATATATCGCAAGAAGATCTTGCGTTACCATTCTTAAAAATTTTGGGTCAACTATCTCCAGAGGTAAACAAAAGAGATGGTAAATATGTCGAAGGCGCAGAGCCTGGCAAAATAATCAACACAGTTACAAACGAATTGTTTGATAAAATTAGTGTTGTACCTTGTCATTACAAAAGACAATACATTGAATGGCAAGACAGAGGTACCAGCAGTGGTGCACCTGTTGCAATTCATGATGCAGACAGTGATATTGTTAGTCAAACCACTAGAGGTAAAGACTACAAAGATAGATTACCAAATGGTAATTATCTTGATAACACTGCAAGTCATTTTGTATTGACTCTTGGTGATACTCCATCAACAGCTTTGATTTCTATGAAGTCTACTCAACTTAAAGTTAGTAGAAAATGGAATTCATTGATGATGGGTATTAAAACTACAAGGTAAAAATGGTTTGTTTACACCGCCAACTTATAGCCACATTTATAATCTATCAACCGTTCAGATGTCTAATGACAAAGGAACATGGTTTGGTTGGGAAGTTGAAAAGATGGGTCCAGTTACAGATAAAGGAATCTATGACATGGCAAAATCTTTTGCAATGAGTGTAGGTAAAGGTGAAGTGGAAGCTAAACACGGATCAGAAGATACTAAAGACTCAACACCATACTAATAAAATCCTAGGAGTGGGCGTCGAAGCGAGAGTGGAAGCGCCCATTAAAATTTATGTTTGAAAAAATATTTAAAGGATTGGAACGTGCGCATGGTTGTACCAAAGTAAGTACGCCACACAGAAAATGGTGTTAAACTAAAGGACAATCATTCGTAGTACGTCAACCAGTGACCACGGAACTGTGGACAATGCATTTAAATGGTACACAGAGTCTGGGTATCATACCTATTAACGAAGATAACCAATGTGTGTGGGGATGTGTTGACATAGATTCATACGCAGGGTTTGATCACAAAAAATTAATAGATAAGATAAAACAATTTAAACTGCCTCTGGCTGTGTGTAGGTCAAAGAGTGGAGGAGCACATCTTTCTCTTTCCGAACTACCGGTAGCTGCAGAAAGAATGAGAGATAAGCTAACAGAAATAAAACACTACTAGGATACGGCGGATCAGAAGTCTTTCCAAAACAAATACAATTAAAATCAGCAGATGACACAGGTAACTTTTTAAACTTACCATACTTTGGTGGTGAAGATACAACACGTTATGCATTTAGAAGATGGTGAAGCTGCAACACTAGAAGAATTTTACACTATATACAAAGATAAAACAAACAGACATTACAAAAATAAAAATAGAAAGACCACAATCAGAATATTCTGATGCACCACCATGTATAGAACTTATGGCTATGAATAAAATACCAGAAGGTGGTAGAAACAATTCTATGTTTCATTTTGGTGTGTATGCTAAAAGAAATGGCCAGCAGAATGGAAAACAAAATGACTTTGTTTAATGCAACAGCAATGGAACCATTGTGAGTCTGAAGTACAAATAATTATAAAACAACATGATAAAAAAGAATGGGGTTACAAATGTAATGATCAACCTATGTGTAGTTTGTGTGATAAAAAATTATGTAGAGAAAGAAAGTTTGGTATTGGTGAAGAGATAGTATTTCCTGCACTGACTGACTTACAAAAATTAAATTAGAAGAACCATACTATTACATGAACGTAGATGGTGATAGATTATATTTAGACTCAGCAAAACATTTAGCTAATCAAAGTTTATTTCAAGAAGAATGTATAAAACAATTAAGATTAAATCCACCAACATTAAAACAGGTGATTGGAAAAATTACTACTGCATTATTAAGAATGCAGAATTACAGAACCTGCAGAAGGTACAAGTACAAAAGATATATTAAATAATTATTTAGAAGATTATTGTGTAAACAGAATACAAAAAGACGATTACGAAGATTTACGTAATGGTGGTACTTATACTAAAGATGGTTTTCATCACTTTGTATTTGATAACTTTTTAACAACTATCTATCAAGAAAACATTGGAGAGTTCCATATCAAAGAACATCACAGATGTTAAAAGATGATTTAAACTGTACAACTAAACGTGTAGGTAAAACAAAACTATCTGTATTTGTTGTAGCTAGATTTGATAAAAACAGAAACATACAAACCAAAAACATTTAAGAAAGATAATTACTAATGCGTCATATAATTTATGGACCACCAGGTACAGGTAAAACACATACATTACTAGGACACATAGAAAAGTTTCTAGCTAATACACCACCAGATAAGATTGGTTATTTTACATTTAGTAAGAATGCTGCACAAGAAGGTAAACAAAGAGCAGTAGATAAATTTAAATTATCTTATAATGATGTACCATACTTTCAAACATTACATTCATTTTGTTTTAATCAACTTGGTGTAAACAGAAACCAGGTAATGCAACCAAAACATTACAAAGAATTATCAGAAAAATGCAAATAGAATTAGAAGGTGCAAGACAAGATGAAGACTATGAAGGTATATTCTATTCTCCAGATCCATACATACAGTTAATAAATTTAGCACGATCAAAAGAAATGGACCCAATAAAATTTTATCATTTAAATAACAATTCAAAAATACAATTAAGTAAATTAGAAATTATAGTTGAAGAATTAGAAAACTATAAAGAACAGAATGGTTTGATTGATTTTCCAGATATGTTAGATAAATTTATAGCAAGTGGTGAAGCACCAAGTTTAAGAGTTATGTTTGTAGATGAAGCACAAGATTTAAGTTTAGTACAATGGAGATTAGTTAAGAAGATAGAAGAAAAGCACAAGACTCATACATATCAGGTGATGATGACCAGGCTATATACAGATGGAATGGTGCACACGTTAGTACATTTATAAATTTAGAAGGTGAAAGAACTGTATTAGATCAATCACAAAGGGTACCACAAAAACCTTTTGCATTAGCAAACAAAATAATAAAAAAAGTACACAACAGAGTAGAAAAAGAATGGCTACCAAAAGAAGAAGAAGGATCTGTTGACTATTGTAGTGATCTTCATGAAGTAGATTTTCAACAGGTAGATGGTTAGTGTTAGCACAAGCTAACTATATGTTAGCAGGTATTGGAAACATATTAGATGAAAAAGAATTGTATTGGCAAAGAAGAAATGCAGTACCAAGAGTAAAAAATATATATGAAATTATACAAAAATGGAATGACTTACGAAAAGGTATACCTTTACATTATAATGATATTAAGAAGATTGCTGCAAAGATGACTAAAGATAATTGGGATCCAAAGTTATTTAAAACAATAATTAAAGATGGTTTCTATGACATAGATACTTTGAAAGAGAAGTATGGACTTAACACAGAAGCTGAATGGGACGAAGCATTAAATGAAATAGGTGATGAAGATATAAAGAAAATAAAAAAATTAATTAAGTCAGGAGAAAACTTAGATAAGAATCCTAGAATTAGTATATCAACTATACATGGCGTTAAAGGTAATGAAAGAGAAAATGTAGTTGTAATAACAGACTTGGCTGGTGCAGCATTTATAGATTATGAAAAAGATCCAGATGATACACATAGATTATTTTATGTTGCGTGCACAAGAACAGAGAAGAACTTATATATAATCGAACCACAAACAAAGAAGGCTTATAATCTATGACAAACAAAGAACTATTTAAAAAAGCAACATACGATTCACTAGACAATCAAGTTGGTGGAAAACATTATAAACAAATGAAGATTCAACCCGCAGAGTTTATAAATGAAAACAAATTGCTTTTTGCAGAAGGCAATGCTATAAAATATATCTGTAGACATCAGTCGAAGGGGAAAGAAGAAGACATAAATAAAGCAATACATTATTTAGAAATGATTTTAGAAAGAGACTATTCATGAAACCTGTATTTAAACCACAAACAGAATGGCTACCACCAGAATCTTTTCCAGACTTATCAAAGTATGATGAGATTGCAATTGACTTAGAGACAAAGACCCAGATTTAAAATCAACAGGTTCTGGTTCTGTTGTGGTAATGGTAAGTAGTTGGAATAGCTGTAGCTGTAGAAGGTTGGTCCGGATATTATCCTATCGCACACGAAGGTGGTGGTAACATGGATAAGAACATGGTCATAAAATGGTTTACAGATGTACTAAAAACACCTGCAATTAAGATATTTCACAATGCAATGTACGATGTATGTTGGATTAGGGCTATGGGCCTTAAAATAGAGGGTAGAATAGTAGATACCATGATTGCTGGCTCTCTCGTGGACGAGAATCGCTTTCGATATGATTTAGGTAGTTTGGGTCGTGATTACGTTGGAATCGGTAAAAATGAGGCTGTATTAAAGGAAACTGCAGCGCATTGGGGCATCGATCACAAAGCAGAGATGTATAAACTACCTGCAATGTATGTTGGTGAGTATGCCGAGCAAGATGCGGTGTTGACCTTAAAATTATGGCAAGAGATGAAGAAACAAATTGAACATGAAGATGTACAATCTATCTTTAATCTAGAAACAGAACTATTTCCATGTCTTGTTGACATGAGATTCTTAGGTGTACGTGTAGATATAGATGCAGCACATAAACTAAAACAAGAATTAGTATTAGATGAAAAGAAATGTTTACAAGAAGTTAAAAAAGTAACGGGTATCGATGTACAAATCTGGGCTGCAAGATCCATAGCAGAAGTATTTGATAAATTAGAATTACCTTATGAACGAACAGCAAAAACTGAAGCACCAAGCTTTACTAAAAATTGGTTACAGAATCAAACTCACCCTGTAGCAAAAGCAATTGCACATGCTAGAGAAATAAATAAATCACATACAACTTTTATAGATACAATATTAAAACACTCACACAAAGGTCGTATCCATGCAGAGATCAATCAAATTAGATCCGATCAAGGTGGTACAGTAACAGGACGTTTCAGTTACAACAATCCAAACTTACAGCAGATACCAGCACGGAACAAGGAACTTGGACCACGGATCAGGAGTTTGTTTATTCCAGAAGAAGGTTGTACTTGGGGTTGCTTTGACTACTCACAACAAGAGCCACGTTTAGTTACACACTACGCAAAGTCTTGATGATCTTTATAAAGTAAATGAAGTTGTTGATGCATACAATGATGAACCTGATACAGACTTTCATAAGATTGTTGCTGACATGGCTAACATACCTAGATCACAAGCTAAGACAATTAATCTTGGTTTGTTTTATGGTATGGGTAAAAATAAATTACAAGCAGAGCTAGGTGTATCAAAAGAAAATGCTGATGATCTATTTAGAACGTACCATGACAAAGTACCATTTGTTAAAATGTTAATGGAAAGTGTAATGCGTAGAGCACAGGACAAAGGTCGAGTTAGAACTTTACTTGGACGTAGATGTAGATTTAATTTGTGGGAGCCTAACCAGTTCGGAATACATAAAGCATTGAATCATGTAGATGCGCTCGCGGAACATGGACCAGGGATCAAGCGTGCCTTTACATACAAAGCATTGAATAAATTGATACAAGGATCAGCAGCTGATATGACTAAAAAAGCTATGGTTGATCTATATAAAGAAGGTATCGTACCGCATATACAAGTACATGATGAACTTGATATATCTGTCGATGGTAATGCAGATAAGATAAAAGATATTATGGAGTCTGCAGTAGAACTAGAAGTACCTAACAAAGTGGACTATGAATCTGGACCAAACTGGGGTACAATAAAATGAGGATAAATTATGGCTTACTTGAATGCAAACATACCAGCAACCTATGCACAAATAAGAAGAGAGTATTTATATGACCTTAAAAAACATCATGGAGAAGTTGAAGACTGCATTGTGTTTGGTCTTAGCGCTCTTACAGGTCGTGCTATATTATTTCATGCTATTATGGAAAACGGTGCAGTATTTTATCGCTTACCAATTAGCGCGTTTATTCAAAAGGGACTTGATGCATCCGGAGTGCCCACAAGACGACTTGATGAACTACAGCTCTGGAATTGTTTTTCTTATTATCCTTCTGTCCATCGTTGGGATATTTTAGACGGACAAGCCGGTAAGTATATCGGAAAAGATAAAAAATGGCACGCAGGAAAATATTTATTTACCGTTGACTTTGCACATCCAGACAGTAATATACTTGACACTGATCATTCAGAGATTCCGCACGAACATAAGTGCGCTCACATAATTGCCTTAGATGATGGTAATTTTGCAGCACAACCTAACAATAGATGTATATGGGACATACCTTCTTTCACAGTGAAAGATAATATTCCTGACTGGAAAGTGCAAACTTCTGAATGGAATGTAGAAGATAGCAGAGCTTGGCGTACAGAAGATACCGACAAGTTCTTCTATGAAATCGAGGAGAAAAAAAATGATTAATAAATTAAAAGTAAAGCTATGCATTACTGGTCAGACCACAAGATTGAATGTCTTGTAGTTGCAGTTTTGTTATAGCTTACATTGTTAAGTAATGAATTTAGTAGATTTATTAAAAAAGAATATAGTAATGGTTCCGGTTGTGGAGTCAGTCCTAGTCGGAACTTTTACTGGTGTTCGTTATATTGTAAATCTTACTGACACTATTAATCAAAACGAATTAAGACTTACTAATCTTGAAAGAGACGTAAGTGTATTAGAAAAAAATATTACAGATATCAATACAAGACTATCTTCTGCTGAAGCTACATGGCAGATGGCAGAAAATTTATATAGACAACTAGCGGATCAAGTTAGAGAACACAGTTATGATATCAAAGATCTTAACAGAGAAATAAATTATTAAGGTGACCTATGGAGATAGCCAGGATGAATTATTATTTTACAGGTGCATTAGTTGTTTTATTTGTGTTGTTATGTTTTATAAAACCTGCACACAGTAGAAATGACTATCTCAATAATGGTACTAATACTTGTAGCACTGGTGATCTTAGCGTATCAGTCGAACAAAGGGAATACGAGTCTAGGTACAGACACAATAATCCTGACAATAATTATAATAGCCCTAGCGATGATAGGTCATTACGTTTAACTTGGAGACACTATTTAGGTTCAGCCTGCACTGATGAATTTAAAGCTGTTCAACAAGAAAATATGGAACTAAAACAGCAGCTAGAGTTGATGAAAATGTGTGGAAAAGTCAATAAAACCCCACTTTGAGCAACAATCCTAACTTCAAATTGTTAGTTTCTAAATGTTCTGGTATAATTATTCCTGATGATAAATTATTAAACCTGAAGGAAGTTATTGGGATTCAATTAAAGATGATTATAAAAAGAAAATCCTGATATCAAACTTATGGGTGATAAGTTTATAGGACCAAAAGATGAGCAATAAACCATTAAACATATCTGAGAAGCAGAGTACAGATGCCGATGAAGACCGTAGCTAGTCTAATTTTTAGTTGCAATGGGCGTGTTCGCATATACAGAGCTGACTGCAAGATTAGTATCGTTAGAGACATCACGTGAATTGTTTGAAAATGATTTACTTAAAAAAGTGAACAAGTACCCACGGACCAGGAGCAACATTTTTTATTAGAAGATTTGTACAAGTCCGTTGAGAAAATGGAAGAGACTCAAGAAATGAATATGACAAACAAAGTTAATATAGAATTTTAAAGAACAATTAGAAAAGCATTAGAAGATGTTGAAGAATTAAAAGATAAGGTAAGAGCAAATGGAAACGGTCATCAGTAGTGTAGTAGCACTTTGTATGTTTATAGCAGAGATAAAAGAATTAGAATACAACCTGCAATGTCAGATTGTTTAAAAGAAGGAAACGGCAAAATGTACACAAAATATGTAATAAAGCAAAGCAAAAGTAAAGGTAAACATTATGACAAGTTGATTGTAGCTTTACTTATGATTGTACACGGAGAGATTAAGAAGCACGTATACAACCAACAATGTCAGATTGTTTGAAAGGCAAACGTATCGCGAAACGTGCATCTAAGTCACACATAAAATATCAATGTATAAAATCAAAAGCAGAATTAGAAGAAAAATATTGATGGATCTTTGTCGATAAAAAAGTTAATATTAGAGTAATGAAAGTATCAGCAGAAGTAGTTAATGGTAAATGTCCAACATGTGATGAGTATACAATGTTAGTTGGTCTTACTCCTGAATTATATAGATGTATGAATTGTGGTTCAGATTTACAGCAACACGTAAATGGTAAGATAAGTTATTTACCTGTCATAACTCACGTGATGATGCAATCCTTTTGTAAAAGAATGGAAAGATGGCTAAACAAAGTTTTAAGTTCTTTACACCTCGTGATAAACCCAAGAAACGTGGACCACGGCAACATAAAAATCTCTAAAGGAGAAAAGTCAAAAAGATTGAAAAGATACAAAGGCCAGGGTTGACAAACATCCCATAATATCCTATATTGGATATGAAAGAAAAATAATAACAATAACAGTAGATGGTACTAATCAAGGACAATGGTCTAACTTTTATTAGAATTAAATTTGATAAAAAGCATGGAAATCTTATGGTGTAGATATGACTTAAAAGCACCAGGTATAAAAAGATAATAGAATGGAACAAGAGACAATGATTACAAAGACCATTAGACGAAATAGCAAAAGTACAACAAACAAAAGATCCAAATATTAAAAATCTTTGGTAAAAAATAAAGGAGTGGGCAAATGGAGTTAATAATACAGAACGACGGATTGTATCAGTTAGTTTGTCACAAAAGAGATGACGGAACATATCTCGTTATTGGCAGAAGTAGATTGCATGGATCTGTGCGAGATACTAAGACTAAAACTAACAACGTACTCCGACAGTTTAAATCTACATGTAATGAATGATGGTAGTGGTAACTTTTATGGTTGTATTTGTAAATAAAATTTGAAAGCTCAAGGGCGTCCAAATCTTGCCAATGGCATTTCCCTGTACGTTAGCGATGACCGCAAGGTAGCAACCTGGAGTTTGGCCGGCTGTGAGTACGTGCACGGAAAGCAGCTGGTTTGATATGAATTAA
>UEXL01000376.1_pt1 | contig 12857 bp, 12 predicted proteins | sample 1796671 | NCBI WGS metagenome assembly UEXL01 (sample SAMEA4772471, study PRJEB27181) | metagenome
GCGTTTAACCCTTCCAGTGAGACAGTGGCATCCGGTTGCTTGAGGTTAAGCAGATAACGTTGCAGCAGGTACAGGCTGGCGGTGCGTACCAGGGTTTCTGTGTCGCTGCTTAAGGGCAGGTGAAAGCTGGCCATGGGGCGCAGAAAACGGGTGTGCGGGCAGTCGCTTAATGCGCATATCAGCCCGAACAGGGAGCTGAGTGCCCGCTGTAATGTGGTCTCTTGATGGTAGCCCCGTTGTGGCGTTTTCACGTCCAGCGTTACCGGTTGAAACGAATCCCCTGACGCTGAATCCGGCAACAGGTAGGCCAGGTTGCGGGCGATGGGACAGTAGGCGTGTTCGTTAGGGTCCAGAGGGCAGTGGCTGCATTGATGGTAGCTCAGGGCGGCCCAGTCCGGCGGGGTGAAGCTGTCGGGGATGGCGATGGCGCCGTGTTCCTCAACCAGGGCAATCGGGATGCGTTGCTGCTCCCCGGCTGGCGTGGTGAGGGTGTAGACGAAATCAGGCTGCATCGACCCGGTCGGTCTGCTTCAGTGGCAGCCGGATGGTAAAGGTGGTGCCGGTGCCAGGCTGGCTTTCCACGGTCATGGTGCCACCGTGGTGCTGAATGATGTCGTGAGAAATGGACAGCCCAAGTCCGGTCCCCTGACCGATGGGTTTGGTGGTGTAGAAGGGTTCGAAAATTTGTTGCAGGGATTCATCCGCAATGCCCGGTCCGTCGTCGGCGATGGTCAAGGTGCACCATTGCTCATCGGACTGGGCGGCAATGGTGATGTTGCCTTTCTCTTCGATAGCCTGAGCCGCGTTGACGAATAGATTCATGAACACTTGCGACAGCTGGCTTGCCGATCCGCTAATCGGAGGCAGGGAGTCTGGCAGGCTGTGAGTAACCGTAATCCGGTTTTTCAGTTCATGTTTGGCAAGGTTGAGTGAAATGGCCAAGCAGGATGCAATGTCGGTGGGGGAAAACGCTTCGGGTTGGTTATGAGAGAAGTGTTTCAAGTCGCGAATGATTTTCTTTATCCGCTCAATTCCCTCATCGGTTTCATCCAGAAGGGCGGGGTAGTCCTCCATCATGAAGGCAAGTTTTCTTGTGTCGACATTTAAATTTTCTTCAGTGTTCAAGAATTGCTGGAACTTATCCTCGCTGATACGTTTTTTAAGCCCCTGAATAATACCCGCCATGGCGTCGAGGTAATCCCGGCTGCGATTCAGGTTGGAAGAAATATAGGCAATCGGGTTGTTGATCTCGTGGGCGATGCCCGCAGAGATGGTGCCCAGGGACGCCATTTTTTCCGAGTGCAGCAGCAGGGATTCCACCTGGTTGAGTTTCTGGTCCTTGTCTTTCACCGCTTGCATCAGCTGATTGTTTTCGGTCTTGATGTTGGTGATGTCGGTGCCGAAATAAATGTAGCCGTCGTCTTCATCGGAAATATAGGAAAGCGGGAAAAGGAACATGTTCATCCAGTAGCGGCTGTCATCTGCATGGCGGTTGCAGACCTCCCCGTTCCATACTCCGGACAGCGCCTGGTTGCACTGCATGACCGGTAGCCCACCGTCGTCGCCGGGGTGGTTGAAACTCTCGTGTTGGCCGATCAAATGTGAAAAAGAATGACCACTCAGGGCGAGAAATTTGCCGTTGGCAAAGGTGATGGTGCCGTGGCGATCGGTGGTCAGTACGCAGTATTCGTCGATGATGCGCGCCAGTGGGCCGAGCAGGGCCTTGTTGAGTTTGTACTCGTCTGCGTTGACCTCGATCAGGTGCATCTTGCGGCCAAAGCGGTTGTCCGTCAGCGACGAAAACTCGGCCAGTTTGGCTTCCACGTTTATGGAGGTGCGATAGGTTTTGTATAAAAAGAAAATGATGATCAGCAGGATCACCGTGGAAGAAACCAGGAACAGCCCCTGGGCTTCCATGCCAAAGCCGATGTCCGTTTTGTCGAGCAAGCTATTCATGCGCCGCGCCGTTGGTTGTTGTTTGTCGGGCTGCTAGCCTTCGTAGCCCATGCTGCGCAGGGTCTCGCGTTGCTCGCGCACGGTTTCCGCCAGAATGCGGTTTTCCAGCAAAATATCGCGAAACTTCAGGCCTTCGCGGATATTGTCGAGCAACTGGTCGTCGTCCCAGGGTTTGGGAATAAAGCGGAATGCGCCGGCTTTGTTGATCGCAGACATGACCGTCTCGATATCGATTACCCCGGTCAGCACAATGCGAATAGTGTCCGGTTGCAAGTCGCGCAGTTCCTGCAGTAATTCCAGGCCGTTCATGTCCGGCATCATGTAGTCGGTGATTACCGCATCGAACACGGTAGTGCGCGCCCGGCGCAGGGCTTCGTGGGGGTTCTGGTAGGTTTCCACTTCCCAGTCGGTGTAGGTATTGATAGTGCGTTTCAAGGCTTTGAGGATGTACTCCTCATCGTCCACGACCATGACCTGATACATGGTGAGTCCCTCATTCACGGCGTGCTACTACGCTGGCGTCCTGCCGGCGACTGCATGCGTTCAACAACGTTGCGCCCCGCCCTTTTATGCAAGGGGTTGGCACACGGATATCAGGTTTTACGATACGCCCCGCTATAGGGGCTGACAATTGGTGCGGGTAGCCACAATGAGCCGGTCATGCCGTCCGGATAGCCGTTTATCCGGCAGGGACGAAAACCACACAATTGTGGGGAAAAATGCGGGGAAAACGCGCAAGAAAGCGGCTATGCGGTCTGCACGATGGCTTTGGTCACCGATCCGGTGGCGATCAGACGTTCCTGCTGCTGCGCGTTTACGGCGTAAGCTTCCGCACGCATGGCGGCCAGGGTGCGCCCCAGCCGGTCCACGTGGGCACGAATAATGACTTTCTCGCCCTGGCTGGCGGCACGCAACACGCTGCTGTGGGTTTCGATGGTCACCGCGTGCTGTTCCGGCGCCAGTTTGGACATCGCTGCAAAAAAACAGGCCACATCCATCAAGGCATAAACGATGCCGCCGTGCAGGGCGCCCTGGGGGTTGGTGGTGAAGTCGTTTACCGTGAAGCGCACTTCGCTGCGCCCGTCAGCGGCACTTACCAGTTCCAGTTCGCAGGCCCGGTGCAGTGGGTGGGCGAGAATGTCGTCTTTGATCTGGTCAATGTGGCTCATGGTTTTCCTTTTTCATTCCGGCGAAACGGAGCCGACACTATACGATGCCGATTCGGAAAACGGGATGACCGGATCGTACCCACAGGTGACGGGGAACCGATTGTCTTGACGGCGGTCTATGGGTATCGCAAGGTTGCGACTCTTCCCTCGTTAGCGGGCATCCCATGAAAGCACTGGTCTACACATTGCTGCTTGTCATCAGTACTCATGTACTGGTGCTGGATGCCATGCATCACGGGCACGATGGTGGCGCAGCTGCCTCGCTGGAACAGGTCCAGCAGGATCTGGTCAGTGCGGATGTGCTGGACAAAGGCGGCGACCATTGCTGTCAATGCCATGGTTTCATGGCCTCCACCGATTGTGAGCCGCTGCGCCTGGCCCCGCCCTCTGCAGGTCAAATGGCGTTGCGCCCCTTCCTGCCGGATGCCCCGGCCGATAACCCTTTCCGTCCTCCTATAGCCTGATCGTTTCTTCGTTTCCCCGACTTTGTTGCCTTGTCCATCGGTGAATGTGCGCCGTGGCGAGCGTCGGCATTGTTCTTGACGTAACGTTTTGAGACATCAGGAGTTTCCCCATGGGAATCCAGACCCCAGTGCGCATGGCCGCACTGTTACTGGCCGTGTGCGCGTATGCCAGCGCGTCGGCCGATTCTTCTTCCTCGCCCGCGCAGTGGGCGCAATGGGTACAGCGACAGGTGAGTCAGCTTCCCGCCAACCGTGCCATCCAGGCGGAGCAGGAGCGGCTGCTGGCCCAGAGCCGGGCTTTATCGCAGCCGCTTTATAACCCTCACTGAATATCGACTACGAAGACAGCCTCGATATTACCCAGACCGTGGGCCTGAGCCAGGCGCTGGACTGGTCTGGCAAGGCCCGCGCCAGCCGTGATGCCGTGGCCGTGCGCGATCAACTGGCCCAGCTACGCGGCGACAAGGCCCGCGCCCGCCTGCTGGCGGACAGCGTCAATGCGCTGGTGGCTCATGCCGCCGCCAGGAGCAACTGGCCGCTGCCCGTGAGCAGGAACAGCAGCTGCGCGATCTTACCGACCTGATTCGCCGCCGTGAAAAAGCGGGGGATATGGGGCAGGTGGATGCGCAATTGGCGTACCTGTCACTGGGGCAGGCCCAGCAGGCTCTCGCTGATGCAGAAAGTGCTGCCACCCGTGCTGCCACCACATTGCGCCAGCAACTGGCCAGCCAACAACCCGCGGTGGCCTTGCCGGCGGCGGACCGTTGGCAGGCCCCGTCACTCACCCATGGTGTCGTGCAACGGCTCCCCACCAGCTTCGATTTGCAGTTGGCCGAGCAGCAACTGGCGCTGGCTGAGCGAGGGGTATCGGTGGCAGACAAACAACGCAACACCGACCCGACCCTGGGCCTGCGCGTGGGCCAGGAAGGTGGCGAAAATTTGTGGGGCGTGGATTTCAGCCTGCCATTGAAGTTCTTCAATACCGGCAAGCCAGGCTATGAAGCTGCCCTGGCGGACAGTGAAGAGCGGCGTGCACTGCTGGAGAAAACCCGCAACGACATTCAGGCCCGGCTGGACGGAGCGTTGAGCGATTACCAGCAGCGCCGCCAGCGCTGGGAAACCTGGCAACAACTCACCGGCGATAGCCTGGCGCGCAGCGACACCTTGCTCAAGCGCGTCTGGCAGCAGGGCGAACTCACCACCCAGAACTATCTGCAGGCCTTGAATCAGCGGCTCGATACCCGGCTGGCTGGCATCGCCCTGCGCGATGCCATGCAGCAGGCCTGGGTGCAGTGGCTCTATGAAAGCGCCCAGCTTAACGACTGGCTGAACCAGTTGGCCAACGAATGATTGTTCTGTAGGAACCGAGCTTGCGAGGTAACAGCCGCAGGCTGGGCCGAAGGGTGAGCGAAGCGAATAACACCGCTTGAAACGAGAAATTAAGCGAAAAATTACTGTAGGAGTGCCACTTGAGGCGCGAATGGTTTCTGCGACACGCGGTGCCAACTTCTTCGCGCCCTGAACGGCGCTCCTACAAAAAATGGAAAATTTTTTATGAAAGCGAAAATGACATTTCAAAAACGCCGCTAGCCATTGCACTGCTGGCCAGCCTGTCTTTTCCCGTCTGGGCAGAAGGCGAACACGGCCATGATCATGAGGATGTGCCTGCGAAGAGTGAATCCCATGCGGACGAATCCCATGATGGTCATGACGACCACGATGCCCATGAAGAGGAAGAAGAAACCGCGCACAATCATGAAGCCGAACACGGCGAACATGACGATGAAGAAGCGGCACTGGAGCTGACCGCAGAACAACAAAAGACGCTTAACCTGCAGGTCATTACCCTGCAGCCTGATGCCGACGCTACCCGGACCCTGACCGTGCCGGCGGAAATTATCAGCAACCAGTACCGCACCTGGGTGGTGCCGGTGCGTATCGATTCCCAGGTGCAGTCTCGCAGTGCCACGCTTGGCCAGCACATGGAAAAAGGGGATGCCATTGCCACCCTGTTCAGCCCGGCCATGGCGCAGTTACAAAGTGATCTGCAAGTGGCAGCGGACGGCTGGCGGCGGGTTAAAAACCTCGGCCGGCGTACCGTGGGCAACCAGCGCTATCTGGACGCGCAAAGTCAGTACCAGTCCCTGCGAGCCCGGGCCAAGGGTTATGGCCTCAGTAACAGCGCCATCGCTGATATCGAAGCCGGAAAAAATGAAAAAGGGGTTTATACCCTCACAGCGCCGGACGATGGCCTGGTGCTGGAAGATGCCTTCCAGCAAGGGCAATGGTTAACCGCGGGCAGCGCCCTGGTCACGCTGGTGGATGAATCCGAACTGTGGGCCGAAGCCGCCCTGCCGCCGAGCCCCGGTTTGCAGATCAGCACCGGTACCCCGGCCCGCGTCATCGTGGGTGGCACATCCGTGGACGGCAAGGTGATCCAGTCTGGCCATCGCCTCAATCCCGTCACCCGTACCCTTGCGGTGCGAGTGGCGATTCCCAATGCGGGCCATCTGTTGCACCCCGGCATGTTTGCCGATGTGGCACTGGCGTTGGCGGCACCGGAGAACACCCTCACCGTGCCGGAAGAGGCGCTCACCCGTAGCGCCGATGGCGATTGGCAACTGTTCGTGGAAGAAGAGCCTGGCCACTACAAACCCGTGGAAATCCAACTCAATGGCCAGCTGGAAAACCGCCGCATCGTTACGGGTCTTGAACCGGGTACGCGCGTGGTCACTCGCGGGCGTTTTTTCTGGCCAGTGAAATGGCTAAGTCCGGTTTCGATATTCACAATCACTGAGGATCACCGTCATGTTTAATCGACTTGTCGATTGGGCGGTGAACAACCGCCTCATTGTGTTGCTGTTACTGGTCATCACCATTGGCGTGATCGGCTGGCAATTACCCAACCTGAAGCTGGATGCCTTCCCGGATGTGACCAACGTCCAGGTACAGGTGAATACCGAGGCCGAAGGCCTGGCCGCGGAAGAAGTGGAGCAGCTGATCACCTATCCCATCGAGGCGGTGATGTACGCGCTGCCCCAGGTGGCCGAGGTACGCTCCATCTCCAAGACCGGCCTGTCCATCGTCACCGTGGTGTTCGAGGAAGGCACCGATATCTACTTCGCCCGCCAGCTGGTGTTCGAACGCTTGCAGGCGGCACGGGAGATATTCCCGACGGCGTCGGCACCCCGGAAATGGGCCCCAACACCTCCGGCCTGGGTCAGGTGTATCAATACCTGCTCACCGCCGAGCCCGGCTCCAATGTGGATGCCATGCAGTTGCGCAGCCTCAACGATGGGTGAAACTGCTGCTCATGCCGGTGGGTGGCGTCACCGATGTGCTCAGCTATGGCGGTGAAGTGCGCCAGTATCAGGTCAACGTGAACCCCACCCGGTTGCTGGCCTACGACCTGAGCCTGCAACAGGTCATGGATGCCATCGCCGCCAACAACCGCAACGCCGGTGGCTGGTATCTGGATCGCGGCGCCGAGCAATTGGTGATTCGCGGCATGGGCTGGGTCGGCAGCGGCGAGCAGGGTCTCAATGACATTGGCGCCATTCCTCAAGGAAGTGGATGGCACCCAGGTGCGCGTCAGCGATGTGGCCAAGGTGGAGTTCGGCGGCGAGATTCGACAGGGCGCCCTCACCATGACCCGCCGCGATGCTAACGGCGAACCGGAAGCCTTGGGTGAAGTGGTAGCCGGCATCGTGCTCAAGCGCATGGGCGCCAATACCAAGGCCACCATCGATGGCATCAAGGCTCGTGAAGCGCGCATCCAGCAGGCCCTGCCGGACGGTGTGCAGTTCGAGGTGTTCTACGACCAGGCCGATCTGGTGGAAAAAGCCGTCAGCACCGTGGTCACCGCCTTGCTGCTGGCCTTCGTGTTTATCGTCATCGTGCTGGCCCTGTTCCTGATGAACCTGCGGGCCACGGCGTTGGTGTTGCTGTCCATTCCGCTTTCCATTGGTCTGGCCTTGTTGGCGATGGCAAGCCTGGGCATGTCCGCCAACCTGATGTCGCTGGGTGGTCTGGCCGTGGCCATCGGCATGCTGGTGGATGGCTCCGTGGTGATGGTGGAAAACATCTTCAAACACCTGAGCCAGAAAGAGGGCGGTCACGATCAACAAGGCGGCATCGCCTTGAGAGTAAAAGACGCCGCCCAGGAAGTGGCGCGGCCGGTGTTCTTCGCCGCCAGCATTATCCTGGTGGTGTTCCTGCCCCTGTTCGCCTTCGAAGGGGTGGAAGCGAAAATGTTCGTGCCCATGGCCATCAGCATCATGCTCGCCATGACCGCCGCCGTACTGGTGGCGCTGATCGTGGTGCCGGCACTGGCCGGGTTCCTGTTCCGCAATGGCGTGGAAGAAAAGCCCAACAAGCTGATGCGCTGGCTGGAAGCCCGCTATCGCACCCTGCTGGGCAAAGCCATGCAGGCCCGTAAAGTGGTGGTCGGTGGCGCGGTGGGTTTGTTTGCCCTGGCACTGGCCACCACGCCGTTTATTGGCACTGAATTTGTGCCGGTGCTGGAAGAGGGGACGTTGGCGTTACGCGTAACGCTGGCCCCATCCTCCAGCCTCGATACTGCGTTGGACGTGGGGCAAAAACTGGAGAAGGAAATCATGACCTTCCCGGAAGTCACCTACGCGCTTAGCCGGGTAGGGCGTGCCGAAATCGGTGGCGACCCGGAACCGGTGAGCAACGTGGAAATCTATATCGGTCTCAAGCCTGTAGATGAATGGGAGAGCGCCAGCAATCGCCTGGAGCTACAGGAAAAGATCCAGCAGAAACTGGAAAAACATCCCGGCCTGTTGCTCAACTTTTCCCAGCCCATCGCCATGCGCGTGGACGAACTGCTCTCCGGCGTCAAAGCTCAGCTAGCCATCAAACTGTTTGGCCCGGATCTTAATGTGCTCCAGGAAAAAGGCGAAGCCATCACCCAGGCCGTCAAGGAAGTCGACGGCGCCACCGACGTGCAACTGGAACAGATCGCCGGTGAAGCCCAACTGGTCGTCACTCCGGACCGCAACGCCCTCAGCCGCTATGGATTGAGCGTGGATCAGGTCATGGATCTGGTCAGCAATGGCCTGGGCGGCGGCAGCGCCGGGCAGGTGATCAATGGCAACGAGCGCTACGACATCTACGTGCGCCTGGAGCAGAACGCCCGCAAGGACGCCGAAGCCATCCGCAACCTGCGCCTCAAAGCCGCCGACGGTGCCTGGGTGCGGCTCATGGATGTGGCGGACGTCTCCCTGGTCTCCGGCCCGCCCCAGATCAGCCGCGACGACGTGCAACGCCGCGTGGTCATCCAGGCCAATGTGGCCGGTCGTGACATGGGCTCAGTGGTGGCCGACATCCAGCAGGCCATCGACAGCGAAGTCGACCTGCCCGCCGGCTACAGCGTGGACATCGGCGGCCAGTACGAAAACCAGCAGCGCGCCCAGCAACGTCTGGCCATGGTGGTACCCGTGGCTGTGGGCCTGATTGCCCTGCTGCTCTACTTCGCCTTCGGCTCCGTGGCCCAGGCTGTCCTCATCCTGGTCAACGTGCCACTGGCCCTCATCGGCGGCATCCTCGCCCTGGCCCTCAGCGGCCAGTACCTGTCCGTGCCCAGCTCCGTGGGCTTTATCACCCTGTTCGGGGTGGCGGTACTCAATGGGGTGGTCATGGTGGAAGCCATCAATCATCGCCTGCGCGATGGCGAAGCCCTGGACACCGCGATCTTCGAAGGGGCTGTGTCGCGCCTGCGCCCGGTGCTGATGACGGCGCTCACTTCCATGTTGGGGTTGATTCCCATGTTGCTGGCCACCGGGGTGGGCAGTGAGGTCCAGCGGCCGCTGGCGGTGGTGATTGTGGGTGGGCTGGTGTCGGCGACGGCGTTGACGTTGTTGGTGTTGCCTAGTCTTTATGGGGTGTTTTCGAAGGAGAAGGCTGTGGAATTGCAGCGATAAGCCGCTGTCCCCGACCTTCCAGGCCGGGGATAACGTTCCGTTTTTCACCCGCGCGCACGTTGAATTTGTAGGATATGGCTTACAGAAATTTGTAAGTGGTTGAGATAAGGTGGTTTTTAAGTGTTGAAATGTATAAAGAGTGGCATCTGGGATCTGCTGTTCAGGAAATGCACAGGTGAGCAGGCTTGGATTGTTAATTGGAATTTTGGATTTTTAGAACCATAAAGGTTATCTGATGATTTTCAGATGAAAATAAATCAATGAGCATATTAGTTGGGGATGTAATGCAATTAGTAAACATAAAAATTGATAGAATAATAATCCACCAAGTTTATCAGCGGGATAAAGATGGAAATAAAGTAACTCCCCTCCAGAGTCATGAATTTACAAACTTCGCCTCCAGTGCAATGGAAGAGTTTAAGTCAAGAATACGAGATGCTCTAGGGGATGGGTCGAAAGCTGTTCAAATGCAAATAGTAGATCAAGAAGAGGCCGATCTTCCTAGTATCGTTGATAAAATCATATTGCAAGATGATCAGGATTTTGTTGTTTCTTCCTATGATCTAGCAAAGAAATTAACAGATTCTCAGCATAGAAAATCAATTCCAGGAGGAATTCTTGTTATTTTTAATGGAGAGCAGGGGCATCCTAAGAAACGTTTTTTAGGTATAATTAAAGCTGAGATTCATAGCGGGTATGAAAAGCATGTAGATCCTAGTTCTAAGGAAATATCTCTGAAATTTGTCGAGGAGCTTTTGCTTACTCCTGGCACGAGAGGCTATACAAGACCGCCGCCTTTTTTGAAAAAGATAATGCTGTAAGTGATAGCGATGACCTGAATAATAAATGGTCGGTTATGGTGTCCGATTACCAAATTAGTCAGGCGGATGGCAAGGCCGCTGCTCAGTACTTTTATTCTGACTTTCTTGGCTTTGGTTATCCGGAAACTAGCGCTAGAACCACTAAAAAATTTTATGAGGCCGCTAGCCAATTTATTGACGGGCTGGAAGTTTCATCAGAAAAAAAGAGCGATTTTTATAATGCCCTAACTACTTATATGAAAGTTGATACATCTTCAACTATTACGCCTTCAGAGTTTTCATCAGCCTACTTTGATATTGATACGCAAGATTCATTTAATGAGTATATGGAAGAGATGGGGGTTCCGAGCGCATCATTCACTAAAGATAATTCTCATATTGAATCAAAGTTAAAGTTTAGAAGGGTTAATTTTAGTAAAAATGTAAAGATTGTGGCTCCTTCCGAAGTTTTTAAAAATTACATTGAAATTGAGTCGATTCCTGGTGATCCTGACGAGTCAGGGGAGCCTCAAATTTGGACCAAAGTTATAGTAAAAGACAGGATAACTCAGCAAGAATGAAGGAATTCGAGTTTAGAAAAAAATGGACTGAAGAAAAGCCGGTTTACAAGGCGTGGGGGGATTTTGTTGTTAATAAAGTCCTGGAAATTTTAAAGGATTCTCAGATTGATGCTGGTTCTTTTTTTTTAAAGTCCCGCCGGGCCGCAGGCTTAAAGATGACGGGTCTTTAATCGATAAAGCTTTCTATCGACCAGGGAAAAACTATTCCGATCCCTACGAGCAAATTGAAGATAAGGTGGGGGCTCGCTTTGTTGTATTGCTTCTGGATGACATAAAAAAAATATGTGATGTGATTGATGGCTGTGCTTCATGGGAAGCTGAAAGATGTAAGCACTTTGATGAGGATAGAGAAAATGATCCTCTTCTTTTTACGTATCAGTCAGTTCATTATGTACTTCGCCCTACGTCAAATATCAAATTTAATGGAGTCGAGATACCTGCTGATACCCCCTGTGAAGTTCAGGTTAGGACTCTCTTGCAGCATGCTCATGCAGAATTAACTCATGATGCAATTTATAAATCAAAAAAAACTGTTCGGCCTATGGTTCACAGAACTGTGGCTAAGAGTATGGCGCTCATAGAGACTACTGATGATTTTTTTGTGGATGTCACAAAACAGTTGAATTTTGGTCCACTTGAAGAATATTCAATTTCTGAACGGCTTGATGGGGTATATTATTCTTTGGCTAATATTAAGCCGCACAATCAAAAATCTTCAATTGTAATATGGGATTCGTTTGAACAATTTTTAGATAATGAATTGGTTGACGACATAGCCTCTTTAATTGAAAAAAATCCTCATATTGAAGATTCAATTAAATCGGGCTATATGAAGAATAATATTTATCAGCAAAGCGTGGTTTTATTTGTGTATTGGTTGTTGAAAAAGAAGTAGCGAAGATTGTTACGCGACTGGCCTTTACCGAAGAACACCTTAGAGCCGCTTGCAAATGATATGGGGGTTAGTATTTGGGACGAGTGAGAAGTTAACACGAGGAACGGGGCAGGACATTAGGGTCAGGTCTTGCCCTGTGCGTTTGAGCCGAGCTCAACCAGTGCTATTCATTGGCCCAACTTATAGCACCTCTCCGAAATCGCTCTCTAATAAGAGCAATCCCCGCTTGCTACTGTGAGTCTCATCGCTATAAATCTATGCATGTCCCGGACCTCGATCCGGACTTTGCTTCCCAGACTTCTCTCTGCTTGCTGGGAATAAACCATTTGGCTCCATGCGACCTGTTTAGCCATGTTTTTGCGCGACACTATAACTGGGTCAATGAAGCCCGCTTTGCGAGAGAAAATAACCATGAAAGCTGTTGTTTGCCACCACGGTGACTTTGAGGTGCAGGACGTTGCTGAGCCGGAGCCCGGCAAGGGCCAGATCCTGCTGAATGTGTTGCGCTGTGGTATCTGTGGGTCAGACCTGCATGCCCGGCATCATGCGGATGAGCTGGCGGAAGCCACCGAACGCGTTGGCTATCCGCATATCATGCGCAGTCATGAGCATGTGGTGCTGGGGCATGAGTTTGTGGGAGAGATTGCAGACTACGGTGCAAAAACGCACCGTCGCTGGAAGCCAGGAAAACGTGTTGTGGCCATGCCCATGCGTCGCAATAACGGGGTGGCACACCTGACAGGCCTGTCCACTCAGGCGCCCGGCGCCTATGCCGAACGTGTGCTGGTGGAGGAGTCGTTGGCCTTTCCGGTAACCAATGGGATTTCTGATGACCACGCTGCCCTGACCGAACCCATGGCGGTGTCTCTGCATGCGGTAAATCGGTCCGAAATCCGTCGTCGTGACACGGCGATTGTGATCGGTTGTGGGCCGATCGGTCTGGGCGTGATTGCCATGCTCAAGGCCAAGGGTGTGCGCCATATCGTCGCCAGCGATTATTCGCCGACGCGGCGCAATCTGGCCAAGGCCATGGGGGCTCATGTGGTG
>UEXL01000638.1_pt1 | contig 12852 bp, 17 predicted proteins | sample 1796671 | NCBI WGS metagenome assembly UEXL01 (sample SAMEA4772471, study PRJEB27181) | metagenome
GAGTTCTCGTTTCGTGGCGACCCGATCAACGGGAACAAAGCTGTTCTGGTCCAGGCCCGTATAGTGAACCGCAATCTTGCTTCCATCTATTCCAAGCTCAACCATATCCTGCTTCAGTGCTTCGGACACCGCCAGCAAGGCGCTGGCCTTCCCCGCCGCTTGCAGAATCTGGGCGCGGCATTTTGGCTCGCTGCCCCAATGATGGATATCCGCCCCGCGGGCCTTGATCGTAAAGGGGATGTCGAGTGCAGCCGCCAGCCGCATCGCCGCCGGTCCATCAGGATAGAAAAACTCCGCATCGATCAGATCAAAGGGCGCTTCCTTGTGTAACTCTTTTACCAAGGACAGGGTCGCGTCAGCGATACGTCGCGGGTTGCCACTACCTCCGATCTTCGGGATCAACCTGAACCGGGGGCGATGAACGTCCAGGCCGCGCCATTCTTCATGCTCTGCCAGAGCTTCCAGCGCCTGATATTGCGGCAGTTTGCTCAATGGCCAAAGCGGTATCCCGACAGGGTTGACGACGGTTATCTCGGCCTCCGGGCGACTGGCCAGTTCCGCCGTTTGCCGCTCGACAAATATCCCGAAATTTGGCGCTGCCGCATTGGGGAATAATGTCGACAAGGTCAGAATGCGAAGCGGCTGGGTCATGGCAGGCATCCTAGCATCTAGGCCCTAAAGCTCCCTTACCAGCCGGACCGCAACGCCGATCCACTCGGGATCGCTGACAATCTGTTGCCGGGCTCCACTGCCAAGGGGCAGGATTTGTAGTCTATTGTCCTGGCGCCCGATCAGGCGCCCAAACAGATAGCGTCCGGCAGGACGAGGAACCAAAACGTCACGGTTGAGTGCCCCGCTAAATTGGTCCGAAGTACGCCGCGAAAGCCAGACATCGTCTCCGGCGCGATAATCGCCGACGCTGCTCTTGACGCGCAGCGCGACCATCGCAGGTTCGATCGTGGGCTGATAAATATTCTCGACCTTGCCCAGAGCGTGCGCACCCTTGTGGTCGAGGATTGCGGCAACGGGAAGCTCTTCCTGGTCAGGCAAGGATAGCAGTGCGGCGCTGTCCACGCCGAGCGCATCGGCAATCCGGTTTAACCAATCGAGTGACAATGTCCTTGTGCCGGTCTCAAGCCGTCCAATCGTTTGTGCGGTGGTAGGTGGTTCGCACCGCTGCGCTACGTCATCCAGCGTCAATCCCTTGGCTTTGCGAACCTCTCTGATGCGGCTGATCATATATATCTCCAAACCTATATGGTTTTATCCTTTCCTACATTATCGCCAAAATGGCAAGAGAGTAACGAAGCCAAACAGGAGATTCTATGTCAGCCCGTACAACCAAAACAGACAAATCTCTATATGATCCGAGAATCCTTGCCGAACGGGCGCTGCCGCAGGATGGCGAGGAGCGTAATGGAAGCGAACCAAAGGGCAGGCGCGCGCGGAGCGTCACGGTCAATCTGTCGGAGTCGCCATTGGGTTGGCTGCATGCCAGAGGCCATTTGTCCGACCGACAGTTTGATGCGGGCGAAAAGCTGCGCGCCGACTGGGAAAGAGCCAATCTGGCACCGAGCGTGACGATGCGCTGGGATGCGGCGCCGGTTGCGGGAGGAAAACGCGCGGCCCCCGCGATATTGAACGAAACAGAAGCGCAACTTGCCGCCAAGCTGCGCTTCGAAAATGCCATTGATCATTTGGGCAGCGATTTGTCCGATATCGCCTGGCGGATTATCTGCGGCGGGGAAGGGACGCCCGTCGCGGAGAAAAATCTCGGCTGGCCAGCGCGCTCAGGCAAGCTGGTTTTGAAGATCGCACTGGACCGGCTGGCGAATTTCTACCGCCTGCCGGGCTGATCAGTTATCGGCCAATCGCTCGACTTCTTCTGCCAGTTCCAGCCAGCGCATTTCGGCAGCGTCCTTCTCTTCGATCAGCGCGCTATTCTCTTTGGAAAGTGCGTCAAAGCGCGGGAAATCACGCGTATAAAGATTGGGATCGGCCAGCGACTGTTCGATTTCGGCCATGCGCTGGTCAATCGCCTCGATCCGCTCTGGCAACAGATCATAATCGCGCTGGTCCTTGTAGCTCAATTTCTTGACCGGGCTGCCGGAGCGCGGAGGTTGGTGGTTGGTGGAGCTTTTCTGCGCGCTTGCTGCCTTTTTTGGAGAATTCCGGTCTTTGCGCTGCTGCTCCCATTCCGCATAGCCGCCGGCGACAATGTCGACCATTCCGCTGCCATCGAGGCCCAGCGTCACCGTCACCGTGCGATCGAGAAAGTCGCGGTCATGGCTGACCAGCAGAACGGTGCCTTCGTAATCGGCGATCACTTCCTGCAAGAGATCGAGTGTCTCCAGGTCGAGATCATTGGTCGGTTCGTCGAGCACCAGCAGATTGGACATCCGGGCAAATTCTCTTGCCAACAAAAGCCGTGATTGTTCTCCACCCGACAATGTACCGACTTTGGCGTCGATCAGCGACGGGGCAAACAGGAATTCCTTGAGATAGCCCTGAACATGTTTCTTGTCGCCGCGCACATCAATCCAGTCGCTGCCATCGGCAAGCACATCGCGGACCGATTTATTGCCCTCGAGCAGGCTGCGCTGCTGGTCGATGAAAACGCCGTTGAGTGTCTTGGCGAGAGACACTTTGCCGCTATCCGGCTGCAACTCGCCGGTGAGCATTTTCAGCAAGGTGGTCTTGCCAGCGCCATTGGCTCCCACGATACCGATCCGGTCACCGCGCTGAATACGCAGCGAAAAGTCGCGGATGATCTGGCGTTCCTTCTCGCCTTCACCAAAGGACTTGGAGATATGCTCGGCCGTAATGACAGATTTGGTGCGGCTGTCGTCATTCTGGATCTTGAGATTGGCGGTACCAGCAGGGCCGATCATTGCCGCACGGGCTTCCCGCATCTGCCACAATTTCTCGAGCCGCCCCTGATTGCGCTTGCGCCGCGCGGTGACACCGCGTTCCAGCCAGCGCGCTTCAAGCTTCAGCTTCGCGTCAATCTTGCTCGCGGCCTGTGCTTCGTCAGCATGGATTTTCTCCATCCACGCGTCATAGCCGCCAAAACCGATTTCCTGCCGCCGCAGCGCCCCGCGATCCAGCCAGATCGTCTGTTTAGTCAGCCGGGTCAGGAAGGTTCTGTCGTGGGAAATAGTGATGAACGCGCCCTTGTAGCGGCCAAGCCAGTCTTCCAGCCAGTCAATCGCTCCGAGATCAAGGTGGTTGGTTGGTTCGTCGAGCAAAAGCAGATCTGGATCGGATGCCAGCGCCCGGCATATGGCTGCGCGGCGTTTCTCGCCGCCGCTGGCCTTTGCCGCTCCCTTGGACAGGTCGGTACCCAATTGATCGGCAATGGCTTGAACTTCGTGGAGGGCAGGGCCTTGCTCGCCCGATATGGCGAAATCGAGTAACGTTTCAAACGGCGTGAAATCGGGCTCTTGTTCCAGATAAACGATATTGGTGCCGGGCTGGATCATCCCGCTGGCCCTTGTCCGCTTCGATCTGGTCGGCAATCAGGCGCAGCAGCGTCGTTTTTCCGGCACCGTTACGGCCAATCAGGGCGAGCCGGTCGCGCGGCCCGACGTGGAGATCGAGATTTTCAAACAGCCAGCCCTCTCCTTGATGGAGGGACAGGTTTTCATAAGCGAAGATCGGGGGTTGAGCCATGGTTCCCGGGCGTTAGGGCCAAGCGGGCCTGGGCTCAAGCGTTCTCTTTTGAACAAAGGCCATTGACCTGCCGCGCCATATCGGATTGTTAGTGATGTACATGGCATCCCAAGGATAGGTAAGCGATTTGGAACTGGTCTATCTGAACGGCGATTATGTTCCCAAGTCATCCGCCAAAATATCGATATTTGACCGGGGACTGCTGTTTTCCGACGCGGTCTATGAGGTGATTTCGGTTATCGATAGCCGCTTGATCGATATGGATCGACACATCAGCCGACTGGAGCGATCGCTTGGCGAACTTTCCATTGATGCTTTTGCCGACTGGGCAGCCATTTCGGAGAATCTGGTAACAGAAAATGGATTGCGGGAAGGTCTGGTCTATCTGCAAGTGTCGCGCGGAGTGATGGACGAGCGGGACTATCGCTGGCCAGCACCGGAAACGGCTCCGACGATATTCGCCTTCGCCCAGAACCGGGTGCTGGTCGCCAACCCCGATGGCCGATCGCGGCATGGCAATCATCACACGGCCAGACCTGCGCTGGCAAAGATGTGATATCAAGACTACCCAGTTGCTCTATGCATCGCTGATGACAATGGAGGCCGTGGCGGCGGGAGTCGATGATGTCTGGTTGACCCGCGACGATATGATCACCGAAGGGACCTCGCAAAATGCGCATATCATCAGCCATGATGGTGTCCTGATCTCGCATCAGCTTGACCGCCGCATCCTGCCCGGTGTGACCCGTATCGAAATGCTCACACAGGCAAAAGCCATGGAACTAACGGTCGAGGAGCGCGCTTTCTCGATTGACGAAGCGAAAAACGCGGCAGAAGCATTCGTCTCGTCTTCAACCTTGCTGATCATGCCCGTGGTCGAAATCGACGGTGACAAAATTGGTGATGGATTGCCGGGCGACCGGACGGAGAAAATCCGTCAAAACTATTTAGCTGTCGTTCAGAGACCTTGATCTATAACGATCTGAAACAACGGAGAATAATATGAGATTTCCAATTTTACTGGCCGGAGCAGCCTTAGCATTTACCCCAATCACCGTAGCGCAAGCTGCGAATGTCGAGATTGTCGCCCAGAACCCGGTGATCGAACTCAGCGTATCCGAACAGGTTGATAGCGCGCCGGACGCAGCCACGTTCAGCACTGGCGTCGAAACCAAGGCGAAGACCGCGACCGAAGCGCTGCGCCAGAATTCGGTGCAGGCACGCGCAGTGATCAATCGGCTCAAATCGCTGGGCATTGCCGAAAAGGATATCCAGACCACCGGTATCAACCTCCGCGCCGATTATGATTATGATCAGGAAAGCCGGCAGAACCGCTTCGTCGGCTATGTTGTTTCCAATCAGGTCTCGGCGACGGTGAATGATATTTCCAAGCTTGGCCAGATTCTCGACGCGATCGTCAGCAGCGGTGCGACCAATTTAAACGGTCCGTCTTTCTCGATCAGCGATGACAGCAAGCTGAAGGATCTCGCGCGGGAGCGGGCGCTTGCCAACGGCAAGGCGCGGGCCATGAGCTATGCGCGGTCCGAAGGATATAGTGGCGTCCGGGTGCTTTCGATTGGCGAAGGCATGTCGCACCAGTCGGAAGCGCCGATGATGCGGATGGAGGCTTCTGCCTCTTCTTCTACACCGCCGGTAGCACCCGGGCAGGTCGGAACCGTTGTTTCGCTCAACATTACTTATGAGATGACGCGCTAGCAGAGCGATCTGTAGCCTGAACCCGCCATTCACCTGATGTTAAAACCACCGAGCCTAGAAGGATGACGATGTTGAAGAAATTCGCCTTTTTATCCTTTCTAGCGCTCGGATTGCCGCTGCTGGCGCCGCAGATTGCTGGTGCCAAGGATCGCCGTGGTGAACAGAATGAAGCGCGCGCGCAAATGATGGCGGGCAAGGTTAAGTCAATCCGTTCTATCGAGAACCGGGTTTTGGCAAGAATGGGCGATAGCGAATATATAGGTCCCGAATTCGACCCGGGTGCGCAGGTTTATCGCTTGAAATTCATTCGCGACGGGCGGGTGATTTTTGTCGACGTTGATGGCCGGACCGGCACGATCTTGCGCCAGACCCGCTGATCAAAATCAGTCATTTTCCAATTTTCTAATATCATTGTGCGTTTTCGGGATGGTGATATAGGCTATTTCACAGAAACAGGCATTATTTCGGAGGACAAGCATGCGCGTCTTGATCGTTGAAGACGAACCCACGCTGGGACAACAGCTGAAATCGACATTGGAAGCCAATGGCTATGCCATTGACCTGTCGACAGATGGCGAGGATGGCCATTTCATGGGTTCGACCGAGGACTATGACGCGGTGATCCTCGATCTCGGCCTGCCCGAAAGTGACGGCCTGACCGTGCTTGATCGCTGGCGCAAGGAAGAACGCAATTTTCCGGTGCTGGTGCTGACGGCGCGCGACAGTTGGTCGGACAAGGTTGCCGGTCTCGACGCCGGTGCCGACGATTATCTGGCAAAACCGTTTCAGACCGAGGAACTGATTGCCCGTCTGCGCGCGCTCATCCGTCGTGCTTCCGGCAATGCCTCGTCCGAACTAACCGCCGGTGCCGTGCGTCTCGATACGCGGTCGGGGAAAGTGACGCTCGATGGCAGTCCGGTCAAGCTGACCGCACAGGAATATAAATTGCTCTCCTATCTGATGCATCACAAGGGCAAGGTCGTGTCGCGCACGGAGTTGATCGAAGGCATATTTACGATCAGGATTTCGATCGGGATTCCAACACGATCGAGGTGTTCGTCACCCGCATTCGCAAAAAACTGGGTGCAGAAGTCATTTCGACGATTCGGGGGCTTGGCTATAGTCTAGAGGATCCCGAAGCCTGAATGAATCCAGCCAGATAGATAGTCCGGTCGATGAAAAGGCACCGACAACCCAATTTCGGCTAGGCACACAGACCACCGGATCGCTCGGTCGCCGGATGATCGGCATTGCGGCGGCATGGATTGTCATCCTGCTGTTCGGCGGCGGTTTCGCGCTGGACCGGGTGCTGAACGACGCGGTGACCCGCAATTTCGACAATCAACTGGAATATGTGCTGACGGCGATGATCGCCTCGGCAGAGATCGGTCCCGACGGAGAGGTTTTTCTCAACCGGCCGCTGGGAGACCAGCGTTTTCTCGAGCCCAATAGCGGACTCTACTGGCAGATCAGCGGCAAGGGTCATGACGATTTCCCGTCCCGCTCGCTTTGGGATCGCACGATGGTGTCGAATATCACCCACGATGACCGCGAAACCCATATTTACAACAGCAGCCAGTTCCCGGACGAGCCGTTGCGGGTGCTTGAACGCACGATAATATTGCCCGATTCGGATACGAAATGGCTGTTCCAGGTGGCGCAAAGCCGCGATGGTCTGGATGGCCAGATTTCCAATATTCGGTCAATATTGGTGAACAGCTTTCTGATATTGGCGCTCGGCCTGATCGGCATGGCAGCGTTGCAGACGCTTTACGGTCTATGGCCGCTTCGCAAGATTCGCATCGCCATTGCCTCCATGCGAACCGGCCAGCAGCGCCGGGTGGTGGAACCGATGCCGAATGAGGTCACGCCGATGGTCGATGAACTCAACGCCTTGCTCGATCATAACGAGAAGCAGGCAGAGGAAGCGCGGCGGCATGCGGGCAATCTCGCTCACGCCCTGAAGACCCCGCTCACCGTTATCATGAACAGCGCCACCGCCAAAGCCGACGATCTCGCCGATACGGTGATCCGTGAAGCCGGCGTGATGCGGCGGCAGGTCGACCATCATCTGGCGCGCGCGCGGGCGGTGGGCCGGCGCGGCCACGCGCATAGCCGGGCCAAGGTCTGGCAAAGTCTGCAGGCGGTCGAACGCGCGGTCGGACGGCTATACCCGCATGTCCGGATCGACATTGACGGCGACAAGGATGCGGTTGCTTCGGTCGAGCGCCAGGATCTGGACGAAATGATCGGCAATCTCGTCGAAAATGCCGCCAAATATGGCGGTGGCAGCGTGTTCATCACCGTCGAAAGCAACGACAAATTTGTCGAACTGCTGATTGAAGACGACGGCCGCGGTATCCCCGAGGAAGAACGCCAGCGCATATTCGATCGCGGCGTCCGGCTGGACAGCGGCAAGCCCGGCACCGGTCTGGGGCTGGCCATCGTTCGCGATGTTGCGGAAATATATGAAGGCTCTGTATCGCTCGAAGAAAGCGAAGATCTGGGCGGTCTGCTGGTGCGGTTGCGATTACCGAAGAGTGATATGGCCTGAACTAGTGCTGCGATCCGGGTTCAATATGATTGTCCATAAAAATTTTGGGAGAAAAAAAATGCTAGAAGCAATTTGGATGCTAATGTCGGTTCAGGCCGCGGAGCCGGCTCAGCCGGATTTGGCTACACCTTCCGATCTGGTCGCTGCCGAAAAGCCAAAAGACCGGTATGCAACTCTGGATAGTCTGCTTGCTGAACGAGAATATTCGAAGATGCTTGCTTTGCTCCAGAATGCCAGTTCGAGAAAGATATTTGACGCGGATTTGATGTGGTTGCAGCGCCAAAGCTTGGATGGCTATACAGCATATAGCAATTTGATTTACGGTCAGAATCTGTGGGTCGTGATAGGCCAAAGCACCGATCCCCGTATCGATCAGGCCAAGCAGACCGCTGCCGCACAGATCGTATATACCCTTTGGGTATTAGACATAGATGGTGCTCGATGTTCGGACCGGTCAGCGCCGAGTGACCGGTCGCTCAAGATAATGACCGCAGCATATCCGATACTGGAATGGGCGCGAAATGCCGATCCCAAAAGCAAGGCGCTCATCGCAAACTTTATCGCTATGTTGGACGACAGGACCAAAGAAAAGCGAGTGACAGATTTTGATAGCGCATTTTTATGCACCGGCGGACTGGCGCATATGTCTTATGGATTACAACATGGCTCGACGACCGAGCGTGAGCCAAAAGAAGGCGAATTTGGCCGCCAAGTCGTAATCGATGATGATGGGGCGTACGTCCCTAGCTTGATTGAACTGAATGAATGGCGGAAAATTGCTGAGGAAAAAAGGTCTAATCGAAAAAGCTGGATCAATCGATTATTGGCAATTGAAGCAGAGTGAGTCAATTCAGGCTGTTTCCGCGCCAAAGCATTGAGTTGGACTTTGAATCGCACTGGGCATTATGATCTAGGAAATATTTGCGCCGGCTTGGTTTAATGGCTTGGCCATCGCCCTTAGCCCTCGCTGCGGATTCGCTCATGGTGGCGGATCACTTCGTCGATGATGAAACGCAGGAATTTTTCCGAAAATTCGGGATCGAGATTGGCATCGCTGGCAAGCTGGCGCAGGCGGGCTATCTGTTCCTGTTCGCGGGCGCCATCGGCCGGTGGCAGGCTGTTTTTTTTGCTTTATATTCGCCGACCGCCTGGGTCACTTTGAAGCGTTCTGCCAGCATGAACACCAACGCCGCATCAATATTGTTGATGCTTTCGCGATATTGCTTAAGCTTTTCGTCCATTTTACGCTGCCCCAATTGCACCTGTTTCGATTTCAGCACTTCATGCACGAGATGCAACCGAATATGGCCTGATTTCACTTGCCTTATCCCTAGTGAATTGCCACATCCGGTGCAACATGTCAGCAACGGTCCATCATATCGGGCGGGACACCGCGCCTTCACTTGAACCCATCATATCGCTGGTCGCCAGCGATATGAATCAGGTCAACAGCGTCATATTGGACCGGATGCAATCGGAAATACCCCCTGATTCCGGAGCTTGCCGGGCATCTTATCGCTGGCGGCGGAAAGCGGATGCGTCCGATGCTGACCTTGGCAGCAGCCAAGCTGATCGGTTATCCGGGCGATCGCCATTTCAAGCTCGCGGCGGCGGTGGAGTTCATTCATACAGCGACTCTGCTGCATGATGACGTTGTCGACGGTTCCGACATGCGGCGCGGGAAAACCGCAGCCAATCTCATTTTCGGCAATCCGGCGACCGTATTGGTCGGTGACTTCCTGTTCAGCCGCTCATTCGAGCTGATGGTCGAAGACGGCTCGCTCAAAGTGCTGAAAATATTGTCCAATGCTTCTGCAGTGATAGCCGAAGGCGAAGTCAATCAACTGACCGCGCAGCGCAAGATCGAGACCAGCGAAGATCGCTATCTTGATATCATCGGTGCCAAGACAGCGGCCCTGTTCGCCGCAGCCAGCCGGATTTCCGCCGTGGTTGCGGAATGCGATGATGAAGTTGAACTGGCTCTGGACAGCTATGGTCGCAATCTCGGCATAGCCTTTCAGCTGGTCGATGACGCGATTGACTATTCATCCGATCGGGAAACCATGGGCAAGGATGCCGGTGATGATTTCCGCGAAGGCAAGGTGACCTTGCCGGTCATATTGGCCTATGCGCGAGGCAATGAAGAAGACCGCAAATTCTGGAAAGACGCGATTATCGGGCACAAATCATCGGACGAAGATCTCGCCCGGGCCACCGCGTTGATCCACTCGACCGGGGCGATGAAAGACACGATGTCGAGAGCTCGCCACTATGGTCAACGGGCAATTGATGCGCTAGGCATATTTGCGTCGGGCAAAGCGAAAGACGCTATGACCGAAGCGGTTGAATTTGCCATCTCCCGCGCTTATTGAGCCGGTTCAAAACAGGAACAGAAAATGGCCGCACGGATTTATCAAATTCCCAGAAATGCAATGCAGTCGGGTAGAGCGCTAACCGATAAATGGGTGCTGGAATTTGAACCGGCTGAACCGCGCAAGCCCGATCCCCTGACCGGTTGGGCCGGTTCCGGTGATACGCAGCGGCAGGTAGAGCTGACTTTCGATAGCTGCGAAGCGGCAAAGGCTTATGCCGATAAACATGCGATTGCCTATGCGGTCATTCCGACACCGCACAAGACGCTGAAAATCCAGGCTTACGCCGACAATTTCCGCTAGTTACATCCCCGTCTGCTCGGTGGAATACCGACGGCGCATTCAGGCCAGCTGTAGAAACATCATCAGCTTGACGTCGATACAGCCGCCTTCCTGACGCTTGCTCTCGATGAAATTGCTAAGCTCGCTCAATGCGACGCGGTGCACCGTGATATTCTCCCCGTCGACGCCTCCGCCTTCGCTGACCTTGGTCAACCCGCTGGCCTTGAACAGCGAAAAGCTCTCCGAGACCATGCCTGGCGAGGAATAATATTCACCGCAATTCTCCATGATTTCTGCGCGGTAGCCGGTTTCTTCCTCCAGTTCGCGGATCGCCGCGATAACACTGTCTTCGTCGGCATTGTCGTCATGATCGCCGACCAGCCCCGCCGGAAGCTCGATACAGTTCTTGCCGAGCGGAACACGATATTGTTCAACCAGCAGCACATGGCCTGCATCGATGGCGAGAATGACCGCAGCCTTGATGCCGCGGCTGCGTGAGACATATTCCCACTTGCCTTCGCGTTTGGCCGTGATGAACCGGCCTTCCCACATGACTTCGATATTGTCGGCCATTTCTACCCCGTTCTTGCTGAGCCTGTCCTAATATGCCTGCCGCAAAATTCACCCTTCGACAAGCTCAGGGAGAATGGAATGTCAAAGTTCGATCAACCTGTCGGGCAGCTCGTTGGGGTTCTGGTCGGTTTTGGGAAAATGTTCGGTCAGGACAATGCCGATCTGCCGGACCGCTTCGGCCATGCCTTCACCTGGTGTACCAGCGCGTACCAGATCGATCATGGCAACCATCGCATCACCCCAGATCGCCGGCTCCACTTTGGCGACAATGGCTTCGTCGGCCACGATTTCCGCGCGATGTTCGCGCATTGACAGATAGAGCAATATCCCGGTGCGCCCGACCGTCCGATGGTCCGTCGAAACCCGGAACAAGGATACCGCCCGTTTGCGTACCCGGGCTTTTTTGATCGGTGACGGGATGAGAAGGAACAGCAACGGTTTCCAGATCAGGATCAGCCTGGTGCCGAAAAATTTCATCGCGGTAAAAACAAACAGGGCCCAATAGGGCAGGGCGGTGATGCCGCTCCAGCCACCGGCCAGCCAGTCGATGATATTCAGATAGATTTCCGGAAAAAGGCTGACGACCAGCAACGCGGTCAGCGCTACCAGGCCCGACAGGGCCCAGGCGACATCGCCATAATGATCGGATTCGCCGGTCACTATGGTGACGATTTCACCATCGGTTGATTTCTCTGCCTGCGAGACTGCGGACGTGACGATCCTGTGGTCGTCGGGCGTAAACTGGTTCACTTTACTCATTACCAGCCCCCCGATGCGCCGCCGCCGCCAAAGCTGCCGCCGCCTCCGCCAAAACCGCCGCCACCGAATCCGCCGCCGCCAAAGCCGGAACTGCCACCACCAAAGCCGGATCCGCCGCCCCAGATGACGACCGGACCAGCACCGTGACGGTAGCGTTTGCCACCGCGGTTCGAAAACATCGGGATAATAACAAAGAATATCAGAATGAACGCCCAGAAGATAATCAGGCCGATATTCTCACCATCGCCTTTGCTGGCTTGTTGACCAGCCTGTTGGGCAACCGCGAGAGCTTGTTCCTCCGGCAGCGTCAATTGTGTCGATATACGGTCCACGCCAGCGATTATACCGCCGGCCATATTATCGTTGCGGAACTGCGGGAGGATATCATTCTGGATGATGATGCTCGACAGGGCATCGGTCATGATGCCCTCAAGGCCGTAGCCCACTTCGACGCGCACCTTGCGCTCATTGGGTGCAATCAGCAGAATCAGGCCATTGTCCTTTTCCGCCTCGCCTTCGCCGTCCTGGCCGATGCCCCATGTTCGGCCAAGCTGATAGCCATAGTCTGCGATATCATAGCCTTCGAGACTGTTGACCGTCGCGACAACCAACTGGCGATTGGACTGGGTTTCCAGCGCAGCCAGCTTCGCGGTGAGCTCCGCTTCCTGCGCAGGATCAAGCAAATCCGCCTGATCGACAACGCGGCCGGTCAGTTCGGGGAAGCTTTGAGCAAAAGCCGGGCTGGCTACCGCCATGAAGGCGATAGCCAAGCCGACAATGACAGTCTTAAGCGGAGTGATGGACCGAAGTGCAATCACCCTTAAAAGCTGACTTCAGGTGCTTCGTCAGCGCCTTCGCTGGTTGCAGCAAAGGGCTCCATCGGTTCGGCACCGTGGATGATCTTTGCGCCGATAATGTCCGGAA
>UEXL01000472.1_pt1 | contig 12812 bp, 31 predicted proteins | sample 1796671 | NCBI WGS metagenome assembly UEXL01 (sample SAMEA4772471, study PRJEB27181) | metagenome
TAAACATAAACAGAACGTACTTGCCTGTCGCTCTATCTTCGGCGTCTGCTTGGGTGTTTAACCTATATATACTTGTGCACGATCGCATGCACGAACCGAAACGGTTTGACCACAGGCCACCCCCTACTATCTTCGATAGTAGCGCTGTATCTTTCAGCTTTTACCTACTGACTTACAGTCAGTTAGGTAGCTTCAGTTCTACCACTGCATGAGACCGCAGGATGGGACGCGCTGTCTGTCAGGGGTGGGACAATCCCTCAACTCAACCTCTACTTCAACCATAGTCACCCCTTTAGGGGTGGCAAACGAACTCCAAACCGAGGCTCTTCGTGATGCCTAACATACGGAGATAACTTGTTATCTCTCAGCGTGTTAGGAGGCTTCAGCTCCACTACTACTACTACGTAGTTAGTAGTGATAAGCTGGAAGGATAGAGATGTAGTATAAGAGAGAGAGGAGTCTACGACTCTCTCTTATACTACTATCTCCTAAAGGGTTTGAGAGTCAGCCCTTCGGAATCAAACTTCAATTTCATTTCCAATGAATAGTTTCACTTTCAGTGACTGCAAGAAGGCAGTCAACCAAGCCACCTTCCGTCCAACCGCAGCCCGCAAAGCCGCCGCAACGAAGCTTCTGCAAGAAGCTTTGGACTTCATCTCCTCCTTGGAGGAGGTGAAAGACAAGCCGAAGGCCAAGTCGAAGAAACGCCGCAAAGCCCAAGCGGACAGCGGCTCAGCGGACAGCCGACCACATGGACAAGGCAGCCATGCGAACCAACGAAGTTGGTCCCGTTAAGCCTTCGAAGAAGGCAAAGACATCTTCGGTAGAAGATGCTCAAGCATCTCTGAAAGAGATGGACGAGAAGAAAGCAGTCAAGAAGTCAGCGAAGCTGAAGGCTAAAGCAGTAGCTTCAGGGGTCAACGAAGTTGACAGAGTAGCTTCCTTGGAAGCTAAAATCGAGGCTCTCACAGCCTGCCTGGCAGTGCACATGGAGACGACTGCACTCCCAACCGAAGTCCCTTTCGAACTCTGATTACCCTTTAGAGAGTTACGTGTATATACTCTCTGAACAGAGTGAAGAGAGTATATACACTTAACCTCTCAATAACAAACTTCAATTAAACCCTTTCCTTATGGACAAGAACCTACGCCGTCAGCTGATTGCTGACCTCCTGACCTCCTCTTTCGACCTCGACCTCGTTACCTGCACCGATGTGTGGGACGAGCTGACCTGCGATGAGCAGATGACCTTGGAAGACCTCATCGACTGCTGAAAGCAGTACAGGTACTCTGATGAGCCTTGTATAGGCGAAACACCCTTCGGGGTGTCAGTATCAAACTTCAATTCATCTATGATGACAACAATTTCTTTATACCACCTGCTCCAAAGCGGAGAGGGGTTCAGCGTCCGACCCGTCGGAATCGACAAGCTTCACACATACAACGGAGGCGGCTATGCAGTAGGCGGAGCGCAAGACTTCAAGCCCTTGGAAATCGACAACGAAAGCCTTTCTTTCATTCACTTTGAGAAAGTGATGAACGGCCTCGTATGCTCCGCACTCGATCGGGACACCCAGGTGATTGGGGGTTGGGTCGACGAAGGTCGAGTTTACATCGAACTCTCCGACATCGTTCAGTCCAAGTACGTAGCGGTTGAACTGGGGAAGGCTCGCAAGGAGAAAGCCATCTACGATTTTGCTAACAGCAAATCCATCTACCTATGAACGAATACGTTATGACGTACTACCGTGGTCGTGACCGCGACGATTGGAGGAGAAATTCCTCGCCTACACCTTGGACCTTGCACTCGAACACGCTGTGGACTGGTGTCCTGATGGGTGGACGGTCAAGAAAGTCGAACCCTCTAACAATCAATGAGTTATGGGTAAACGATTAAAGCAAAACTTGAACCTCGCGTTCATCGCATTCCTTGCATGGATGGGTGGGTTGTTGACTCTGGTTGCTCTGCTCAACTAATATAGAGAGTTACGTATATATACTCTCTGAACAGAGTGAAGAGAGTATATATACTTAACCTCTCATACTTCAAACTTCAAATCCAATTACAATGGACAACTTTTAAACGCCCCGTCGGTGCGGCGGTGCTATACCTCAACGACTTGCACTTCGGGAGCATCTCAATGACCTCAATCGGTGCGCTCGGCTTGTACCGAAGGACGTGAAAGGCATGGCCTCCATGCTGTCCAACACCACATTCATGAGCGATGACGCAAAGGATGCGGTCATCGACACCCTTGTTGAATGGGCTAACGATGCCGAAAACTCCGAAGCATGAAATTTACACAAAAGTTCAAGACCACGCTACCACACGTGGCAATGACCACGGCCTATGACGTGGACCAAGACCGAGCTACCAACGTAGTGATGGACTCCTCGGTGTCCATTGACCCTGACCACCAGTATGGTGGGTGGTACGAAACCTACGACCTCGAAACAGGAGGCGACCGCTTCTATGCAGAGGGTATACTCGAAACCGCTCACGATGAGGACGGCAGTGTCCGCCTTGTTGGGTACGATGGATGTTTCGAACTCCCTGAATTTATCACCGAAGTCCTTGAATTGAAAGGCGTAATCATTGACCTATGAACAATCCAATCTTCCCCAAGACAGATACATGCCACAAGTGTGGCGGAGAGGGCATCTTCCTCGGCTCACAAGAGGTGGGCTACACAGCCAACGGCAACGTCAGCACAATCCACGACTATGAATGCAAGGACTGCCAAGCCACATGGATGGTATGGCACGAACTTGTCCCCGTATCACGAGAAAACGACAACGACTAATGACACAAGAACAATGCGAACACGCAGTCAAAGTACTGCAAGCCCAAGGCATCCCTGCCTCCTATGTGCAGGGCGCACCTGACGACCACGGAGTGTGGTTGGAGAGCGTATGGAATCAGGACCTCGAAGCAGCATTCGAGTTCCGCATCCATGACGAAGAAATCGAGTACCTACAAAAACTCAACCCATGACACAACACGAAAGACTTTCCCTCCGACAGACCCACTGCGGTAGCTTCGAACTTGCGCTCATCACGGCGTGGTTCAAGGCAGACATGGGCAACAAGGCCACTCTCGAAGAGGCATTTAAGAATACACAATTTGATTTGACATGAACAACATTCAAGACATGACGAACGACGAGTTCATCAGCCACCTCATGACGGGGTACAGCAAGCACGGCGCACTCGTGCAAATGGTAGTCATCGACTGCCTCCAACGTGGCCTCGACCACTACATTGACGCCAAGGAACAAATCCTTGAGGAACACAACAAGTCCCGTGAAGATGGGCGCATCTCCCTCATCAACATGGAGGCATGGGTGGCGTGTTGCGAGGACACCAAGCAACGAATCGAGGACAAGTACAACCCCACAAAGGAATTGGTTAATTGAAGTTTGACCACGGGGGGACGCCTTTCGGGATGCAATTCGATCGGATGAGCGTGTGAAACGTCACACCTTCCCCCCATTTCTTTCAAGGGAGCATGGTGGCCGCGTTTAAGTGGTGCGTGTGAGGTGTTCGATTCCCCTCCTTCCTTCTATAGTATGTATGTATGTATACTCTCTGAACAGAGTGAAGAGAGTATACATACAGACAATACTTATCTCAATTTAATTTTTCAAACTTCAATTCAATCAGCATGAAACAATATGCAGTAATCCATGCGGTAGCTGGCCTCTTCGAAGGCTACTCCGACACCACTTGCGAGTTCTTCCCCAACAAGGGGTTCGCAAAGAAACATCTTATGCAAATCATCGAGACCTACCAAGGCGATGAGATGTGCGTAAGCATCGAGCAACCTGACGTTGACTCGCTTGACATCACCCTGACCCGTGACTACGAGGACTACAAAGCCTGTGTGCCCTCTGACATGACCCACGACGATTGGGTGGCAGACAATGGCGACGACTGCACCGTCGAGGTGTTCCGTGTCATCGAGATTGATATGTCCAACCGCTCTGACTCCACCGAGTCATGTTGGCTCACATGGAACCAACAGGACTGCTGTGTGGCTTGGGATTACAACCCCCTGTGTATGTCCTTGGTGGCTCGTACGGCATCCGATGTCATGGAGTACGACCCCTCGACTCACGGCCTCGAACAACTGACCGACTTCATCTCCTCTGTGTACTACCGAAGTCATGCGTTCATCGACGTTGACGACTATGTGATGCACGCTTTCCGTATCCCCAAACCCAAAAACTCTGACAGCTATGACGAGGCATGAGAAACTTACAAGTTACATCGAAGCCGTAATCGAATGTATGGACTACAAAGACATGTACCAATACATTTACAGCAACATGCTCTACGACCACGAACACTCTACGACAGACGAAGAGCTTGACGAATTGTATAACGAATACTTTGAAGACGATGACGAAGAAACAACTGCTTGACCTCATCGCACAATACCCTGACGATGCAGAGGTTGTAATCGAGGTACATGACACTACGCTACATGAAGACCTGTACGACTTCACGTTGGACGGCTACTCGTGGAATCGATTCAACACCGAATCATCCAACCCCATGGATTCCTTTGACTACAAAACCATGTATGTACGAGCTACGGCTCTGCCCAATCAAGAACGAACAATGACTAAAACAGCAAACATAGGACGTCAGTTCATGGAAATCATGAAGGACTACATGGAGCGTCAGGAATACGACAGCTTTGACGTAGCCGTCGAGATAGACGACCTGTACACAGACCTTTCAAACCTTTACTACAACAACAATGACGATAGCAACTGAACAAACCATCAAGCTTGAAGTGTCTGACTGCTTCAACGCCACCCATGTGGCATACTCAATGTCAGGTGGTGTTGAAAGTGCATACGTCCGACTCATGAAGCTATGCAAGTCACACGGCATCCCTCCACATCACGGAAGACATAATCGACTCCATCGAGGAGGCAGTAACTGAAATGATTATCCAAGCAATCGAAGACAATGACGAATGAATAAAGACATCAAGATTACATCGAGAACGACCTAGGCAGTGACGTGCGTCACGATCTTGACACGCTACTCGAAGCGGTACAGGAAACATCAGACGCCTTTGATGTTGACCAAGAAGGACTACTAAGGTTTATGCTTGCCAACGAGCGGGCATTGCCTGGCACACACAGCTACGGATTCCACACTGCATACGGCAGGTCTATCCGTGAACACTTCTCATTTATATACAAAACACAATGAATCAAGAGATATCAAACACATTAAAAATCAACGACCTCCTACACAAGGTCATGGACATCAAGTACGACACACAACAAGTAATCGACCAACTCAGCACCATGGATTCTGAATACGAAGAGCAGACAGGACGTGAGCAAGCGCTCGAATCGGATAACGCCAAGCTACGTGAACACAAGGAGAGACTGACCGCCTTGGAGGTTCAGCTCCGCGACAAGAATCAGGGCCTGTACGATGACAAGGCTATGCTAGAGAAAAACGTCAGGTACTTGCGTGACGAGAACGAACGATTCAAGCGTGAGGTTGCTGACCTCAAGGCCAAGCTCGTAGAAGACATCCCCAACATGCCAACCATCCCCAAGGATGTAGCCATCGCTATCTTCCGTGAGGGTGTGAGCTGTGGAGTGGACTATGCTTGCGATGAGATTGATAACTCCGACTCCATCGTGATTGAAGATACTGGGTACACAGGAGGTTTTGAGGTGTCGTTCAACAAGTACGTTGACCTCACCGAACACATCGACACGGACTGGATGCGTGGCAAAGTGGGTGACTACGAAGAGGGCAACGCCATCGCTACCCTCAGGGGGCTATGCGAAGCCAAGGGATTCGAGTGCCGCATCCACGGAATTGATGAGAAGAAAACACCTAAAATTCAATGACTAACATAGACACGGCTGTAAGGCGGATGTTCCACATGGGCAAGCCTATAGAGTCAATAGCACAAACACACAAAATTTCAATTCAACGAGTAAACAAAATTATTTCAAATCAAACAGGTATGAGCAATACAAAAACACACCCCCGTCAACTCCGAGGCAAGGCCTTCAACGCCAAGGTAAAGGCATACGCCAATCAAGGCCTTTCATTCAACGACATCGCCAGCATCATGGGCTGCAGCTACAGCACAATCAAGCGGGCCTTCGACGACACCAAGCCAAAAAAAGAAGTCCGTGAAGGCTATCGCAAAGACCACCCCAGTTGCCATCAAGAACAAGTCATCCAACAAGCGTACCGCTTCATTCAGCATCCTTTGGGGAGCCATCTCTTTCTCACGGACAACAACCTTGAATGACTGACGAATACATGAACGAGCTATGGCTCGAAGTAGAGGATCGAGTAGCGCGATATGAGCGCACCAAAAACCCTCAAGACAAGATGTTCCTTGACTGCATGGTCAGGGACTATGAATCCAAAATGAAACTAAAGATACAAGATGAAGCGATACAAGGTACGATTCCACCTAGCCCGTGGTGACAACTACATGAAGTGGCAAGTCACTGATTCACAGCAAGATACGAAGAGTTACTTCGACCCCAACTTGAAGTCAATCGTGATGCGTGACTGCATCCTCGGCAATCATCCGAAGACAGCGATGCGTATTCACAATGGCGAGAACAAGACCGTGTGCGCGTGGGTAGCATGTGATGACTTGGCGGTGGTGGATACCATTCCACTATCATCAAGCATGACGCAGTACAAGTACAACCCAAAGAAGAATCCTTATTGGTTCACCGACAGGTATGACAACGTAGACAACAAACAAATCAAACTAATGATGACAAACAAACAACAGGTATATGGATAAACACGAGAGGTTCCTTCGCAATGTAGCTAAGGAGCCACACAACAAAAGAGCGCGACGAAGACTAATGGAACGAGAACTCAAAAAAACTAAATGGAGGACAAAGCACCAAAGACACAGGAAGAGATAGTAGTTTGGATGATGCAGTATCTTGAAGGCACACAGCCAGAGCTTACTGCCCGTGGCTTCATCATGCAGGACATTCACGACCACGGGGGATTCGACAACTGGATTGACCTCAACCCTGCGGTCATCATTGACTCCTTTTATGAGACTACATCCGAGGTATCAAAAACCCTCATGGATGACCTACAAACAGCTATCAATCAAGAGGACGACCTCGATCAACTAGGTATCGACCAGTCCATGCGTGTAGACCTCAAAGGCCTTATCGCTGCACTACGTTCAGGCATGCTGGACATTTTCAAATCAATGCAAATTTATTTCGATGTTAAAAGACAAGCAGAAACATTCTATCAAGACAATGAACTTTGATATACCAACCATCCTTGAGAATGTCAGGGTAGCCTACGAGTATGAAATGGGCGAATACATTGAACCAAAGTCACGACTCAACCGCAAGGTAGAGCTACGCAATGCCTTGGTTAATGCGGCCAGGCCATACGGCACATGCCGTGAGCTAGCCAGTATGGTGGGCAAGAGAGACCACACTACCACCATCCACTCGCTAAGGGTTCACGACATATTCTTCAACACTTCTCCTCAGTACAGACGCAACTATGCGGTGGCCCTTGAGGTGGTGGAGAAGTTTGCCCGAAGACATAGCCTCATCCCACGTATTCATGGTCAACGAGGTAGTGCCGTAAGCATGCAATCAGACATCGAGACACTTAACTCTGTAATTGCAAGCTTGCAGTCGAGGAGAAATTCTTTGATTGAAAACTTGCATGAGCGAAGAAAATCATCTACATTTGCACACGAGTCGTCCGACTAGAGAATGCACAATGAAGACACTAAAACGACTGTTGAGGGAGCTCAAGGTTATCTGGAACGAAGACATCCTTTACTGGATCGAGGACTGGTATCTATGGAAGCTCACCTTCCCCAAACGTTACAAAGGTAAGAGGTGTCTCTGTTGCGGCAGAACATTTGCGGACTGCAAATGTCTCGACGAGAATGCAATGCACATTTAATATAAAATCAATTCAATTTAATTCATGTCTAATTACAAATTCAAGACCACGAACATCCGTGGCAAGCAGTACGTTGAAGTCAACGAACGCATCAAATTCTTCCGACAGGAGGACCAATACAAGGGGTGGGGCATCCACACCGACATCAATATGCTCGACGGGGATCAGTGCCTGTGCAAGTGTACCATCGTCAATGAAGACGGAGAGGTTATTGCTCAAGGTCATGCTCACGAAGTCAAGTCATCATCCAACATCAACAAGACAAGCCATGTCGAAAACTGTGAGACCTCTGCCGTGGGACGAGCTCTTGCCATGCTCGGAATCGGAATCGACACGTCTATTGCGTCGTCTAACGAAGTCGAAGAGGCCATTGCAAAGCAACAAGAGCTTGTTGACAACCCTCAAGTTCAAAAGCTCTCCAAGAAGCTCGACGCCCCAGTGGAGAACATCATGGACAAGGCGGTAGGGTACATCAAGTCGCAGACTGACAAGAAGAAAGCTTTCACTGCCATCACCAAGAAGTATGGTGACCAGTTGACTGAGAAGCAAGTAGCAGGACTCCAGAAGTTTGTACGATGAAGAACGCACTACTAATCTCCGCCTTCGTGTCTATGACATTGTCTTGACGCTATGGTTTATGGGTAGTCAAATGGCTGGCCTGTACGTTGGGATCTGGTGTCCCACCATCCTTGCACTTGAATCCTTTCTACCCAAAGGTAAGTGATGAAAACCAAGCTCAATAAGGGTGGCCTGTTTATACCTCTTACAAATAGAGGAGGACAAACGCCTAATACCTTGGTCTCTCATTCACAAAGAAACAGTCATGAAGTCTGTCAAGCACTGCACATCACCTAAGTACGGCATAGATGTGTACGTAGTAGACAAGACAATGGTCAAAAGCTAAGTCAGGTGTTCTCTAGCAAAAGAGAAGCCTCAAAGCTATTGACATGCTACTAATCCGTAATGGGCGTGAGCCCGAACACATACTGAAACGATCATGACTATGCGAGAACAACTAACGGAGCGCGTGGGTAAGCCCCACCTCTCCTACTCCTCTCTCAAGTACGCTCTCGGAGACATGCGTCTCTGGGAGATGTACATGAAGGGGCAACTGAAGAAAGAGTCTGAGGCCTTGACCTTTGGCTCTATGTATGACATGCTTTGTTTGAACCAGACAAAGCCCATGAAAGTACGTTGTGCTTGACGACCTAGGAATCGTTGACACAATCGGAGGTAAGTTCCCCCGCAACACTAAGAGATACCGCGAATGGAAGGCTCAGTTTGCAGAGGAACAGAATGTGGGAAAGGAGGTAGTGGGCCAAGCTGACTGGAAGAAAGCGCATGAGATGATACAACGCCTCAAAGACTGCGGCCTCTACGACAAGAGGTTTGCAGGGGCAAGTATCAGGTGGAGTTCAACGTAGACATTGATGGTGTCCCCTCAAGGGATTCCTCGACTGCCTACAGGATGACTGCATCATTGACTCCAAGTCCTCACGCTCGATCGACAAGTTCAGGTATGACGTCAACAGCTGGAGCTATGACATTCAAGCATACATATACTAAGGTATTTGACATACCTAATTTCTACTGGGTGGTACAGGAGAAGGCTTACCCCTTCTACCCTGCAGATGTTAAGTGTACAGAGGAGACTCTGTTCCGAGGAGAGATGAAGTTTCATCAAGCACTCGAAAACATCCAAGCATACTTAAGTGAAAACAAACAAACACAAACACACTATGCAGAGTTCGTTGTGTAAGATTTTGATTTACGGAACATCCTTTTTAATTTTTGATAACCTTTTTTATAATTTTATTTTATCATGAGCGATAAGCAATATGATTCAGTACTCGTAGGGTACGCCGAAGAACCCCGTTACAATGACGAGGGCCAACTAATGTCTTGGAACGTCCGTTTCAAGGATAATGAACTCACCGAGATGGTTGAGAAATACGCTACATCCCGCAATGCCGAAGGGCAGGGTGGTAACCTGTACGTAACTATGTTTATGTCTAAGAACGGGAAGCCTTGCTGCCGCGTCTTCGATCCTAACAGCGCAGCTGCCAAGGAGAAGAGAGCTGCTAAGGCTGCCTCTCAGGAGACAACAAGTGACCTCCCCTTCTAAGGGAGCACCTATCTACTACATGAGCGCTCGTGTCGCCTTCAAGAAAAAGAAGGTTGTACACGAGCGTCTTGTGTGGATAGTATCCGTCTTCGACAACCCCAATGACATACGCAACTATGACGCAAAAACAATGAGTAGAATCGAACAAGAGTTCTACGGAAAGACAAAGGCGGTCAGGAGCGTGATGATACGGGAGATCGTAGACAAGAAGCTTTTATCACATTCAAACCTAACACTCGATGAACACAAGAAGCAGTATAAGAGCAAATGCAAAGAACTTGAGGAGCTACTCCTCACGAAGAACGAAAAGTATGGAAACTCAGCTCTTGAACCGCTGAATGTTTTCTCAGAAGCTAAGGCTGTCGCAGGCATCAAGGTGCGCATCGACGACAAGCTGAAGCGAATCAAGAACGCAGGACTTGTAGATGCAACGGAGGACACGCTACAGGATCTTGCTGGTTACCTAATCCTCCTCATGATTGCAAAGACAATGCAAGTAACGATATTCAAAAACGTCTACGACAAAACGAACCCACACCACATAGCTCTGGAAACCGCACTGCAACGTATCCAGACAGGGAAGTCGTCTACGCTAGTATCTAGCGTTCGCAATGGCGATAAAGAGAAAAAGAAAGAGCTCCCCGTTGTTTGTTTCAGCGGGGAGTTTTCGTCGAGAGCCGATGACGCGCTCTTCGAGCATTCGGGATTTCTTGTTCTGGACTTTGACCACGTTGACGTTGACTCGACCAAGGCGGCCCTTGGCATGGACGATTTCATTCATTCATGCTGGACTTCGCCTAGTGGAAACGGCATCAAGGCGCTGGTCCACATTACGAACCCTGAGCGACACAGAGACCACTTTAGAGCGCTTGTCAAGTATTTCGAGAGAACCCATGGACTAGAGCTCGACGAGTCAGGCATCAACGAGTCCCGTGCATGCTTTGAGTCATACGACCCAGAGATCATCATCAAAGATGACTACAACAAGTTCGGTCACTTTACTACTGAGCATGCTGAGGCGCAGACACCCACCAACGAAGCCTACGACTATACCGACTACATGAAGCTCAACCTAGCTGCCCGTATGATCAGGCAGGCTAAGGATGGGGAGAAGTGGATTACGCTCAACAGAGCGTCTATCCTGTGTGGTGGTTACGTGGCCGCTGGACGTATGGAAGAGGAGGAAGTACTCCGAGTCCTTTTCCGTGAGGTGTGCAAGCGTGAGGTAGACAACGAGGACCACGCCAAGCAGACAATCATTGCTGGTGTCGAGAAGGGTAAGCAGATGCCCATCCGTGACATCATCGACGAGGAGAAGTCAGCACAGCGCGAGATGTTGCTCAGCGATGGCGACATGTCCTTTATCTCATCAGATGATGAGGACTTCCGATGGATCGACGACTTCTCACAGGGTAAGATTGAGATTGGTCTTGACACAGGCGACCCCAAGCTTGACGAGTTCTTCCGTACAAGAAGGAGTTTGTCATTGTCAATGGGCACTCTAACGTGGGCAAGACTACCACCATGCTATACCTTATTGCCAACTCATCCATTCGTCACGACTGGAAGTGGGTCATCTACTCCTCAGAGAACCGCACCGCATCCGTGAAGATGCAGCTCATGCAGTTCGCTATGGACAAGAAGGTTGCTGACATGACGTATGCTGAGCGCAAGCAGGCGTACAAGTGGGTGCAGGGCACTTCACTATCATCAACAACAACCAGATCTACAGCTACAGTGACATCATCCTCTTCATGGAGAAGGTAATGCGACAGCAAGAGGTCGATGCGGTATTCGTTGACCCGTACAACAGCCTCAAGCTGGATATGCGCAACACATCGCATCGGTGTACACGACTACCACTACGAGGCAGCGTCGGAGTTCTTGACGTTCAGCAAGTCCAACAACGTGGCCGTATGGTTGAACATGCACGCTGTCACTGAGGCGCAGCGCCGCAAGGGTGCTGACGGGCTACCTGTTGCCCGTATGCCGAGGATACAGAGGGCGGCGGAAAGTTCGTAAACAGAGCGGATTGCTTCATGACGATTCACCGAAAGGTTCAATCAGCAGATCATAACATACGTAAGCTGAGCGAGTTACACGTACGGAAGGTGCGCGAGACAGAGACAGGCGGTAGGCCTACACCGCTGGACGAGCCGTACAAGCTTGTCATGAATCTTTCCCACACAGGCTTTTTCTCGTGGGCAAGACAACGCCCTCTGTTCGAGTCGATTAAGTTTGAAGAGAAGGGTACAATGCCTGTCTTCACGAATTTCTTATCCACAGGAGTTGATTCTTCAGAAAATTCAGTGTAACTTCCCAATGTGAAGCGACAAACGAAAACGCCTCGTAAGCGTACACGCAAAAAAAAACAGCTCGGACGGTATAAGAGCTCGATTGAAAAGTATTGCGCGGATCAGTTACGTGAATACGGGCTAGATTTTGATTATGAAGAACACAAGTTCGAATTGATGGACCGATTCAGGTTCCCGAACAAGTACTTCAAGATGACGTCAAAGGGGAAGGACATGGCAGATAGAACAGGATCTGTCGTCCTCCCCATTACGTATACCGTATACCGACCTGATTTTGTGGGGAAGAACCACATGGATCATAGAAACAAAGGGGTATCTACCGTCTCACCATGACTTTATGATGCGATGGAAGCTTTTTTTGCGTCATTTAGTTGGTGTTCAATCAACTTACATAGTATTTTTAGCGA
>UEXL01001336.1_pt1 | contig 12810 bp, 19 predicted proteins | sample 1796671 | NCBI WGS metagenome assembly UEXL01 (sample SAMEA4772471, study PRJEB27181) | metagenome
CGGTTCCGACCATAATGGCTGTTGGCGTGGCCAGGCCCATCGCGCAGGGACAGGCGATCAGCAGCACGCTGACCGTCGTGACGAAAGCAAAGGACAGGGCCGGCTCGGGCCCGAAGCTGAACCAGGTGATGAACGTCAGAATCGCGAGCACAATCACAATGGGAACGAAAATTCCCGCTATCTTGTCGGCCAGCGCCTGAATCGGGGGTTTATCAGCCTGGGCCGATTCCACCATTCTGATGATCTGTGCCAGAACGGTGTCCGCACCGACCCTCGTAGCCCGGAACGTCAGGGAACCGTTCTTATTAATGGTTCCACCCACCAGCTCGGCGTCTTTCTGTTTGGCCACGGGAACGGGCTCGCCGCTGATCATGGACTCGTCCACGTAGGATTGGCCCTCTTCTACCACGCCATCAACAGGAACCCGCTCTCCCGGGCGCACCTGGATACGGTCGCCAGGTACCACGGCTTCGATGGGCACTTCGACAGCTTCCCCGTCCCGAATGACACGGGCGGTCTTGGCCTGCAATTGCAGAAGCTTTTTGATTGCCTCCGACGTCCGGCCTTTGGCGATATGCTCAAAGTAGCGTCCCAGCAGAATGAGCGTCACGATTACCGCCGCTGCCTCGAAATAACTCTCGGCGGTACCGGCGGGAAAGAATCCTGGAACCAGCAGTGCTGCTACCGAGTAGAAATAGGCAGCGCTGGTGCCAATCATGACCAAACTGTTCATGCCGGGGTTGGCATGGCGTAATTCGGTGTACCCGGACCGGAAAAACCTCAATCCGGCATAAAACAACACCGGCGTGGTTAGGAGCCACTCAATAGCCATCCACCCCCGATGGGGCAGGAGGCTTGCATATAGAGCCTCAAGAGCAGGGATCATCTTACCCATGGCAATCAGGACTACCGGGATAGTTAGCGCTGCAGCGAAAATCACTTTCCGGCGGAGGTCCATGCCCTCCCTGTCCTGCTCTTCCGATTCACTACTGGCGTCCGGCTCCTGAGGTTCATACCCTGCGTCGCGGATAGCCTGATGAATTCGCGACACTGACAAGGTGTCAGACAGGAACTCCACAAACGCTTTCTGGGTCGTCAGATTGACACTGGCCTTGACCATGCCGGCTTGCTTGTTCAATGCCCGCTCAACCCGGGATACGCAGGAGCCACAGGTCATTCCGATGACCGGAATTTCAGCCGACTGTAGCCGTGGCTGGTAACCCGCCTCCTTAATCAAGTCGATTAGCGTGGCCGGCGTGGCGGGCTGGTCAAATTCCACGGTGGCTTTTCCGGTCGCCAGATTCACCTGGGATTCCGCAACGCCGGGCTCACCCATGAGCGCCTTTTCAATCCGTCCGACGCACGAAGCGCAAGACATTCCATCAACACGAATTTCTATTCGTTGCATACCCGTTTCGCTCCTCGGCACAGATAACTGTGGGCCTCTAAATCAATGCATCCGCAGCCGATTGCCAGCTTCACCCTTGCTGGGCTATGGCTTCAACAATCGGGCAGCCATCCATCGGCCCCTCACCGGAGCATTCCTTCAGGGTTTCAGACAGGACGGCCTCGATGCGGGACAGGCTCTGAATCTGATGCCGGATTTTTTCCAGTTGCTTCTTTGCAATTCGCTTGGCCTCGGCGCGGTCGCCATTGGCGTCCTGAAGCATCAGGAGTTCACGAATCTCATCAAGGGTGAAACCCCACTGCTTGGCGTGAATGATGAACTGCAGCCTGGCGATCGCATCGCATCCTCGGGGTAACGACGATAATTCGATTGGGTTCGGGCCGGCTCGGGCATGAGATTTTCCCGCTCGTAAAAGCGAATCGCATGGCTGGCCACGCCGCTTTTTTCAGAGAGTTCGCCGATATTGAACGTTTTCATTCTTGCACCTCAAAACAAGTGATCAATGACTGATGCTAACCATAACCTTAAAGTGAACTTCAAGGTCAACGTATTTTTTCATGCATTGTCAGATCGGTGGCGGTGCACCAAACTGATCCAAAGTCCCCCGTTTTAAATCAAGTGGGGCAAAAATACGGAGACACACTGTAATGACGGTATTTGAGAGGCTATTTACGCTGGTTGTTGGACTTTTCCTGTCCCTTTTTGCATTCGCTGATGAGCCCGGGCGCATGGGAGAAGGCATGATGGGGGGCAACATGATGCAGGGCATGGGAGGTATGGGGCTATTCATGATGATTATCATGATTCTTTTGGTTGTGCTCCTGATACTCGCGATTCTGGCACTGATTAAATATCTGAGGAATAAGTGATGAACCGGAGTAAAAGTGTCCATCGGCGAACAGTCCTTCAGGCTGTGGCGGGCACCGGCGTCCTTCTCACGCTGTCGCCGGGACTTCTGCTTACCGGGTGTGATGGAGGGGTAAAAGCGGTTGAATCGGAAACGCTCGGCCTTGATTCAGACGAATACGATGTTGAACTGAATCTTCACGCCATGCCCGATTCGGTGCCCATACTTCCGGGCGCCCCCAGTGAAGTGTGGCGCTATAGGGCGGAATTGCTGAAAGGTCCAAAAAACACAGTCTCCGAAAATCCGGACAGTTACCTCGGCCCAACGATCCGGCTACGCCACGGCCAAACCGTCAAAATCCATATTCACAATGAGCTGCCAGAGGACACCACCGTCCACTGGCACGGGCTTCACGTGCCGTCCGACGTAGACGGACAGCCAAGACTACCGATCCGCCCAGGCGAGACAATGACTGTTGGCTTCGAGGTATTGGACCGGGCCGGACTGTTCTGGTACCACTCTCATGCCCACGGCAAGCAAGGTGGTCGCGTAGGATTCCAAAGTTACGCAGGGTTGGCCGGACTCCTGATCGTTGAAGACGAGGAAGAAGCGGACCTCAAATTGCCGTCGGGCGATAACGAGCTGTTACTGGTGCTTCAGGACCGCACCTTTGCTGGTAACAATGAACTGGTTTACATGGGCCGTGGCATGGGGTCCATGATGGACCGTATGCACGGTTTTCTGGGGGATAGAGTGCTGGCTAACGGGGCGCCTCCAACCACCCGTAAGGTTGCCACCGGCCCCTACAGAATTCGGGTCCTCAATGGGTCCAACGCCCGCATCTACAAACTGACCTGGAGCGACGGGCGACCTGTCACCGTTATCGGTGCAGACGGCGGCCTTCTTCAGAACCGGAAGACAGGCCTTACGCCGTGCTGGCTCCTGCTCAGCGGCGATATCTGGGTCGACCTTCCGAGTCCCAGCCAGGTGATACGCTGGAGCTTATCAGTGACCGTTTCCAGGCAGGCATGATGGGTGGAATGGGAATGATGGGCAGCAACGCCCTGCCCCTCGGCAGCCGATTCCCTCTCGTCACGCTGGAAGTGGCCAAGTCAGTAGAGGCCAGCGAACCTTTACCGGCACAGCTAGGTGTGCAGCGGCAAAAAATACCGGTAAACCGCAATACGCGAATCCGGTCGTTCGAGTTAAGCCCGGTGATGATGCGGGGATTTGCCATGAATGGCCGGCGGTTTGACGGAACGAATGTTGCTGATGACGAAAAGTCCGCCTTGGTGACACGGAAATCTGGGAATTCCACAACAGCACACCGATGCCTCACCCGATGCATATTCATGGCTTGCAGTTCAACGTTGTAGGGCGACGAGGCGGCAACTCGGACAGTCTACAGCAGGGCCTGGTAGACAGTGGCTGGCACGACACGGTTCTGGTCATGCCCCCGTGAAACGGTTCAGGTGGCGATGAAATTCGAGCGCTTTGACGGCCTTTACATCTACCACTGTCACAACATGGAACATGAAGACGCAGGGATGATGCGCTATTTTCAGGTGCAAGGCTAAGCGCCGCCGGTCTCCTTCGTCTGCTCAACCGTTGTCACCGAGCCCGACTTGTCCTTGCACTTCATCATGCACAACCCAAGACCACACATGATCAGGCAGGGCAGGAGGCTGATCAGTATGGGAGCGAGTCCGAATAGCACCAGGTGTTCCCAGCCAAAGGTAAGTCCGGCGATGACCGCGATGGCGCCAAACAACCACCAACGCCGTGGCCCTGTCAGCAAACCCACTAGCCTTCCTCGGCCAGGATCTGAATTCAACGTGCCCTTGTCTGTGCCGCTCGTTTTGTTACAGCAACTCATTATCGTCCCGAGTTATGGTGATTTCTGGTGTATGGAAGCAGGCTGAAGGGGTGGCGTATCCTGTTGGTTGATCTCCGCCAAGATCACAACCAACAGAGGAATGATACGCCATGCCCAAGTCTAACCTGCATGCTCTTTCACAACCAGAGGTAGCCAGCAACGACCCGTTGCACGAGTTGATCCGGCAGGGTGCCCGGGGATCTGATCGCACAGGCCGTTGAGACGGAGCTGGAGAGCCTGTTGAAGCAGTACGCGGACGTCAAGACGCCGGATGGCCGCCGTGCTGTGGTGCGCAATGGGCACCTTCCCAAACGCGCTGTTCAGACAGGCGTCAGCGACGTAGAAGTCCAGGTTCCCAAGGTCCGGGACCGCAGTGGCTCCGGCATTCGCTTCAACAGCCACCTGCTGCCACCCTACCTGAAGCGCGCCCGGAGCCTGGAGGAACTGATTCCCTGGCTCTACCTGCGAGGTGTTTCCTCCGGTGATTTCCAGGAGGCCCTGAGTGCGCTGGTTGGTGGACAAGCCAATGGCCTGTCGGCCAACACAGTGTCTCGGCTCAAGGCGAAGTGGCTTGATGAGCACAAGGACTGGCAGCGACGAGACCTGAGCCAGAAGCGTTACGTCTACTGGTGGGCGGACGGCGTGTACAGCAACGTCCGCCTGGATGACCGGCTCTGCCTGCTGGTGATCATCGGCGTGACCGAGCACGGCCACAAGGAGCTGGTTGCGGTCGAGGACGGCCACCGGGAGTCCGAAGCCAGCTGGCGAGAGCTGCTCACGGACATGCGGGAAGAGGCCTGGAGCCTTCGCCCAAGCTGGCTGTTGGCGACGGCGCACTGGGCTTCTGGAAGGCCCTGAGCAAGGTGTTTCCGGACACCCGGCACCAGCGGTGCTGGGTCCACAAGACGGCTAACGTGCTGGACAATTGCCCAAGTCCGTGCAGCCGAAGGTGAAGTCGGCACTGCACGAGATCTATCTGGCCGAGACAAGAGACAGCGCTCACAAGGCGTTCGATAGCACCTTGAGGCGGTTTCGGGACAAGTACCCAAAGGCCATGGAAAACCTGGAGAAGGATCGGGACGAGCTGCTGGCCTTCTACGATTTTCCGGCGATTCACTGGATTCACTTACGGACGACCAATCCGATTGAATCCACCTTCGCCACAGTGCGGCTGAGAACCAAGCGAAGCCGCTCTTGCGGCAACCGCGACACCACGTTATCGATGGTGTTCAAACTGCTCCAGTCCGCCCAGAAACGCTGGAAGCGGATCAAGGGGTTCGACCAACTGAAGCTGGTCGTGGACAACGTTCAGTTTCAGGATGGAATAGAGGTGGAAGATCAATCTGACAGGAACGCTGCCTGATGGTCATACACCAGATTTGACAATAACTCTATCGTCCCTCATTTTTACCTTAGTTGTTGGTTGCTCATTTCCACCGCTTATGCGGTAAACAGCCTTGCAGTTGAGCATTTTTAAGAAAATAACGTTGAAGCAAGGTTTAAGGTCAAGGCTTTTATCAGAATGGCCAAAGTGAATTCACCTTGGGCCTTTGGGTATCGATGGCGTTGTATCATTGAAATAAAAACTGCTAGGATTTGGTGAACTGAAAGACGAGCTGTGTGTCACAGCGTTGAACCTTTACAGCTTGGTGCTTGGAATCAGGATGACCGCAACAACCCGCCAATTTATTTCCGCGCTGCTATCACTGCTTCTGGTGATAAGCGGGCCGGCATTGGCTATGTCCAAAATAGCGGACAGCGACGCGGACACTGCGATGCCGGATTGTGGTTCCATGATGATGGCTCAGGCTGAGAGCGCCGGCTCCTCAACAGATACTGAAACGGATTGTTCCTCAGCCCCTGACATGGCCTGCCCGAGCGCCAGTGGGCTGATCAAATGCGGGGTCAGCGTCAGCGTCGCCCTGTTACCGGGGGATTCCATCGGTTTTACCGATACGGGCTCCCACCCGGTATTGACCGCACGATCAACCTTCTACCAGGATCCGTTCCTGGCCTCTATTACGCCTCCTCCAGAACACCACTCCTGAGTTTTAACCCGGATTTTTGCCTCTAGGAGGCAAGCTCTTTAACGTTAATTCTTACAACAAAGTCTCGTACTTCCGTCCATCCGTAACGAGACTTTAACTGGAGTAAATCAAATGCGTAATTCAAAACTCAAGCTTACCGTAACCGCCGCCGTTCTGGCAGGCAGTGTTGCCCTCTTCTCTGCCGTTGCCCACGGCGAAGGCGCCGGCATGATGGCCGGACACTCCGAGCAGAATGGCATGATGTCCTCGCAAGGCACGGAGGGTATGGGCGGCATGATGGGGATGATGAACATGATGTCCGATATGTCCCCTGAAGACCGTAAAGCCATGACCGCAGCGTGCATGAAGATGATGCAGGCTCATGGTGGCGATGGCATGAAAGACAAAGACACCGGCACCAAATAACCATTTGGACACCCTCATGAACTGAAGCTATGGGCCGGGGATGCATGTGCATCCCCGAGCCCTGCACTGCATATAAGCGATTCCAACCGAGGATTTTCCATGAAGACCATGAAACTCGCCCTTTATACGGGTATAGCCGCTGTCGTTATCGGCGCTGGCGCCACCTTGGCCATCCAGGCCAACGAATCTGACCAGTCATCGGTTGCGCAAGCCGAGAGTGGAAAGACAGTTCAGGCCATCACCATTTACAAGAGCCCCAATTGCGGTTGCTGCCAGGACTGGGCCGAGCACCTCGCGGCCAATGGCTTTGAGACCCGCATCGTTGAAACCGACAACCTCAATGAAATCAAGCAAGAGTACGACGTACCCCGAGATATGGCGTCCTGCCACACTGCGCTGATCGGAGACCTGGTGATTGAGGGCCATGTGCCGGCCAATGACATCGTCGCCTACCTTGAGGACCCGCAGTTCAATACGATTGGGCTATCAGTGCCGGGCATGCCCCATGGCACCCCCGGCATGGAAACCGGCCGGAAGGACGATTACCAGGTCATCGCTTTTAATGCCAATGGCAAGCAAGGTGTTTTCCGTGAACACAAGGATTACTGAGGTCAGCCCCATGAAAACGATGGTTTACCGCCTGAATTCTGGCGTTTCCAGGCTTTTCCTGTTCGCGTTGGTTGCCGTCATGCCGGCCCTGGTTCAAGCCGAGTCTGCGAATGATGCCCAAGCAGTGAAAGCGCTGGCGACTGACTCCTCCGGCGCCCTGCTGGTGCTTCGGGATAGCGGCCTGCTTGTTCTTGATGATAAGACTGCCGCCGACATCCCGCTGCCACCGTCCGATTCCGGCGCTCAACCCCGTTCCATGGCAAAGGGCGCGGACGAACGCCTGTACCTGGCAGGGCCAGGCCTTCGCATCTGGCGCTATGAGTATGCTAGCGAGCGCTGGCATTCCCTCAATGACACCCTGCCGGATCTCGGAATCACCGCCATTGCCGCCCACGCCACCCAACCGGAAACGCTCTACGCCTATCTTGGTGAAGGTGGCATGTTCCGATCCAGGGACGGCGGTGGCGAATGGGTGAAGGTTGACGGTGGACCCCGGGAGCCGGTGCAGGCGTTCCTGCACTCGGATATGCCCGGCAGCATGGAAAGTGGCTGGCTGTTCGCGGGCACCACCCGTGGTGTGGCCCGTTCCATGGACTGTTTTTGCTTCTGGGGCGATGCCGGCGAATTGCGAGGGGCGGTGACGGCCATTGATTACGATCCTTCGGCCCCGGAGAACGTCTACGCCGTAATCGAGGGGCAACTTCACCACAGTTCTGACGGCGGCGAAACCTGGGTTGGCCTTGAAATACCCCAGGCAATCACCGCTCTGACATTCTCACCCAAGGAAGGACTCGTGGTGGGCACGGAAAACGGAGACCTGCTTTCGCGGAACGCCTCTGGCGAATGGGTGCCTGTTCATGAATAAGTGGTTTGTCCCGCTGGTCTTGCTCGTTGCCCCGGCCCTTCTGATGGCCGGTGGCGCGCCACCAAACAGCGACAGCTTGCCGACCGAAGTGGCCAAGGGTCGCCAGATCTACGAGCAATACTGCGCCGCCTGCCACGGATGGCAGGGTGAAGGTGCGGCCAACTGGAACAAACCGGATGAGAGAAAGGCGAAATGCCCCCGCCACCACACGATGAGACCGGCCACACCTGGCGCCACAGTGATGCCATGCTGTTCAGGATGATTGCCGAGGGATGGCGGCATCCCTTCAACAAAACAGATCGGCTGGCTATGCCAGCATTTGAGGACACCCTCACCGACGAGGAAATTCAGTGGGTGATCGAGTACCTGAGAACACTATGGACAGACGACCAGCGCCGCTATCAACAGAACGAAAGTCAGGACATTAACCAGGCCGAGAGCCCCTCCTGACTTCTCACGGATACCAGACAACACTCCTTTAAATCTCGGTAACTCGAAAATGTCGTTGAAGCAGCACTTCAATAAATGGTCATGGTTATTCGGTATAGCCGGTTTCAGTCTGGTGGTCGCTGCAAATTTTCGTGTTGCCGCAGTACCTGAAGCCTGATCTGGATGCCGGTGTCACTTTTTACGCCACCGAGGGATGCGCACCTTTTGAAGGTCAGTGTATCGGGCGAAAGGGCGATCAAACCATCACAGTCGGCTTAGGTAATGAAGCCATCGAATCGATGACAGAGATTCCCATTCGTGTGCGTCTCGATAACATGACAGCAGACTCCCTGATCGTGGATTTCGAAGGGCTTGAAATGTACATGGGCGTGGTCCGCACCCAGCTGCTACCGAATGCCCAGGGTGTTTACCAGGGAACCATTACCCTGCCGGAGTGCGGTACCGGCAAGATGCTATGGCGGTCGAGGGTTATCATCGACAACGACCCTTCCAGTGAAGGTATCAAATTTGATTTCTGGGCAGTTTAACGGACTTACAAAACTTAGGGGACTAAATTCCTGATCTTGCAACCTGGGGAATTGGCGCCGCGTTTGCCATCGGCTGGACACCCTGTATAGGCCCCATACTCGGGGCCATATTGGCGCTCAGCTCCACGCATGCCAATGCTGAGGCGGGCATGCTGTATCTGGCGGCGTATTCGTTGGGGTTGGCTCTTCCTTTTCTCGGAACTGCCCTGTTTATTGAACACTTTCGGCAACGAGTACGCTGGTTCAGTCGCTGGAGTAGACTGCTGAGAGTGCTTGCTGGCTTGGTGCTCGTTGTAATGGGAGTAATGGTGCTCACCGGTCGGATGACACTCTTTGCGTCGTGGATGTTGTCGACGTTTCCGGTTCTCGGAAGGCTTGGGTGAGCTTCCTACAGCCAAACTACAGGGAACGGTCCATGGCTTCATACTCAAGTACTGCATATGAGCAGGTTTCATGAACAGAAGAGGCTCCGCCAATCATACTGTACGAAATGGTTGTGATTAGTTTGGAGGCTCCGGAGGAAAGCCCTGACTCGATTGTTCGCTTTTGTTTAGCTGGGGTCCGTGAGTATGCCCTGGTCGCAAAGCGAACATTCAGATGATGCGATAACGCCAGTGGTAATGGGAGCCGACGGAACACAGCGTAGCTGGCGTCTCGTTGAGCAAAGTGTTTATAGGTCACCCAAGGCCGGGGCTCCACCTCGGTATGATTTGAATGCATTACCATACCCGCGATCCTTGGACGGCGAATCTCCACAAGTCGCTAGCCGAGTTCGCGTTGACGTTTTGCCGCTGCCAGCCAGATGGTCAACCACCGCCTCCCCATCGTTGTGGCGCTTGATTAACAACGTGCTTCTAGCTCAGCTTCGGCTTTCTTATCGCCTTTCTCGACTTTGGCGCATAACCGATAAACATGATTCTCAAGAGCTTATTCCGGTTCTCTGCCGATTTTGGACTTAGCCATCAGCGACGCCTCAACGATTACTCATAACTCCATGCGCAGCGGCCGGTTTGTTGCGCGAAGCGTGGCGAACCGGCCGCTCCTGCCACTGGTTAAGTGAATCACGGCAGGTCCCACTCAACGACGCCAAGATCTACTTCTGGGCCGAATAGAGACCTCAAGAGATTGGCAAATTCATGCTGCTTTTGTCCGAGCCTATCTTTGGCTTTAATACTTTTCGCCTCTCGAACGAAAGGGTGCCATCGGGATGGATGGCAAAGCATCTGAAAACCACCCAGCTTGTTATGATTTGCGGCTTTAATTTCAGCCAAGACTTCCTCAGCCGGCTTGAAGCCGGACACAGTTTAAGTTGTGGTCAACCATCACGAATTTCCTGCCCACATTTCAGTGAAAACAGCAAAATCGCACCCTCTTTTATAAGCTGCTTGGCGATCAGTGCCCCAACCGGAATCTGGTTCCATCATCATCTAAGGCATAGTTCTCGAACTGTTTATCAGTAATCTCAGCTTTCCACCATGATTGCCCAGGCACCAGGTTATACGTCTTGCGATACGGCTGGGCTTCTCCGGTTTTCCAATCGAATTGGAAAACCGGAACCTCTTGATCGCCTAGTCTGGTAGATCTATCCGTCATATCGCTCACTTAACACTTTTGTATAGAAACTCAGGAGGCCCTGGCGGTCGCAAAGCGGACATTCAGATTACGCCAGCCATAGCCGCTGAAAGCGATCCGGTAGGGGCCGTTGGCTTGGAACAGACTGGAAAAACTTGTTATGTATTCACAACCTAAATTGGTCTATTGCCCAGATTTTAGAAGCGTTTTAATTTTCTCCTCCAAGCTTACCCAGTAAACCTCTTTATCCTCCAAGTCAAAACCACCCGCTAAAACACCACATTTACGAAACCAGTCATTTTCTTGGGAAACCGCCTCGTTTGCTCTCCCCATATAATAAGTCCTGAATCCGTGAGTTCAACCGGCTGAAACTGTATCCAAAGCCTGCAATAACAAAGCCTTGGGCGATATAATAGCACCTGACATCCATTCACCCAGTCAGTGCATTTAGCTCATGCGTACTTTCACTCTCCAGCAATCCCGAACCGAAGTCTATACACCCACGGCGGACTGGCCCTGGTGGGCCACTGCCTGAACCGGCACACGTCGCTGATCAAAACCGCTCGCACAGTCGTCAAGCGGCACGGTATTCCAAACATTGAGCTGATCCGCACCTACCTGGGCCTGATCACGCTGGGCAAGAGCGATTTCGAGGCGGCCGAGCCGGTACGAACAGATCCGTTCTTCAAATCGGCGATGGGCATCAAGCAGTCGCCATCTTCAGCCCGTTTGCGCCAGCGATTTGATGAAGATGCCCAAGCCCTGACGCCATTGCTGGAGGATGCCAGCGTTGAATTTCTTCAGTCCGTCGAAGCGCCGGTGTCACCACTGGCGATGGGCCATGTTGCCCTGGATATGGATGTCTTTCCCATGGACAACAGCCAGACCCATAAAGAGGGTGTCAGCTACACCTACAAGGGTTACGACGGCTATGCACCCATTGCCGCGTATCTGGGCCAGGAAGGCTGGTGCCTGGGTTGCGAGCTACGCCCTGGCAGCCAGCACGCCAATAACGGTTTTCTGGATACCCTCAAACGGGTTTTGCCCCGGGCCCGGTCACTGACGGACAAGCCCATCCTGCTGCGTCTGGACAGTGCACACGATGCCCGTGACAATCGCGACTTCCTGCGCGAGCAGGACCAGATCGACTTCCTGATCAAGTGGAACCCTCGCAAGCAGGATCCCTTGGCTTGGGCAAACAAGGCCCAGGCCAAGGAAGTCTGGTCGCTGGACCGCGACGGCAAGATGGAAGCGGTTCTGTCAGAAGACCTTCCCGATGAACCCGGCCTGCGTCGCATCGTCAAGGTCACCGTTCGCACCAGCGATGCCTCCGGTCAGCTGTACCTGGAGCCAGAAGTTAGCATCGAAGGCTGGATTACCTCCTTGCCCGCTGACGTGGCCAGTGAGCAACACATCATGGCGCTGTACAGCGACCATGCCACCAGTGAACAATTTCACAGCGAGTTCAAGACCGACCTGGACCTGGAGCGCCTGCCCTCCGGCAAGTTCGACACCAACAACCTGGTCATGGCCTTCGCCACCATGGGTTACAACGTGCTGCGCTGGATGGGCCTGAGACTGACCGCCCCAGATGCGCCAGTGCGCCATCCGGCCAAGCGCCGCCGCCTGAGAACGGTGATGCAGGAACTGATGACCATGGCCTGCCGCCTGGTGCACAGCGGCCGGCAGTGGATTCTGCGCTTTGGTCGGCACTGTCCGGGCTTTGCCGTTTACCGCGACCTCTATGGAAGCCTTGCCGCCTCCGGTTAAGCAAGTCCGACAACAGCCGCTACCTTAAAGCCACCCGGAAAACCAGCCCGGGGCAACCCGCTATTGCCTGACGACCAGAAGTTGATCAAAACGCGCCCAAATTTGGCCGCTGATCGACGTCAGACTGCACGTTCCGGCATTATCAACCTGCTTTTGACCAAGTGATGGCTCCGTTAGCGCCGATGGCGCTTTGCGGAGTATACTGGCCTGCAAAGTCACTGATTCAGGTAAGTGAAATCAGAATCATTTTTATGACTCGATCTTTAATCAAAAATATGAGTAAAGCTTCCAACAAGGGTCAGAATTTCTGTACGAGCTGTTTCGGATCAAGAATTGAGCAAAAATCACCTTCTATCGTACCCAAGAAAAACGCGACAGCAAGAATTTACATCTTCTCTGCCTGATGTATTTGTCGCTTTCGTAGCTCTTCAAT
>UEXL01000293.1_pt1 | contig 12761 bp, 18 predicted proteins | sample 1796671 | NCBI WGS metagenome assembly UEXL01 (sample SAMEA4772471, study PRJEB27181) | metagenome
TCTTGGTTTCATAATATACTCCTAGCATATATTACCTATTATATCATAGGTTCTGAGGATTGTACACTTATTTATTTTAAAATATTGTGCGTTTAGGGGGTTTACAGTTTGTAAGAATCGGTGTATAATTAATAGAGGTTTTTGAGAAGGGGGTAATATACCCTTAATGTAGCTTTGGCTTTAAGTTTACAACATTTGTCGTCTCTTCTTTGAATCTTCACCGGCCATTTTATCTAAATGATTCTCTATATTTGATTGTTCTAGTTCTCGCATTTCTTCTCTTACAAGAGATGTGATGAATATATTGTTCTAATACAATTGTATGTGGATTACTTATACAAATAACTGCGCCTGTATTTAGTAAAAGAACATGAGCAGGATCTAAAATATGCATCATAAATGGCCGGAATGTATAATACCGCATATTGTTTTCGAAGTCTTCTTTTGATATAAGGAGATAAGCAGCACGTATAATAAAGCATTCGCCATCTTCGTATTCGTTTTGTACATCAACTAAATCGCAAAGAATCTCTTCTCCGCTAAATAGTTTCATTTGTCTTATATCACTCATTTAAGATCTACCTCGTAAATTTTATAATCAAACTCTTGTTTTATGTATATCTTAACTCGCTCGGCCGAATGTTCTAGTGTGTAGTTTTTCCTGCCTTTCCAATGCAAATCGTCTGCAATATCATATAGCTTTGCTACACTACCATCATCTGACTTTCGCAATCCCCGCCCGATCGATTGTAATACACGAATTTGTGATTTAGAAGGCGAAGCGAATACAATATTATGCAGGTTTCTAATATTTATACCAGTTGAAAACGTTCCGAGGCTTGCAACAACAATTGAATTTTTTTGGCTTTCTACTATCTTTCGAATAGCTTCTCGGTCGGCAGTATCAACTTGACCAGACACCAAAAATATTTTGCGCTTTTCATGGGCCTTATCACGTATCAGATCAAAGAGAGGTTTCCCATGCTTCTCAACATAATTAAAGAGGACAAGGCTATTGCCGGTAAGATCAAGTGCTAAATTTGTAATTAAGTTATTACGTGCTTCATTGCGTACAATATAGTCAAGTTCAGCTTGATAGTCTTGTTTTCCCCAGTTTCTGCGGACCTCCTCCGCATGCTTAAGCAACAAGACATTAATTTTTAGCTTTGCTAATGTGTTTTCATCTTGAAGCTTTTTCGTAGTCGTTACATTATATATCTTACCGAAAAGTCCTTGTAAAACTAATTCGTGTGTCTGTGATCCATCTAATGTACCGGTTGTTCCCCAGCGATATGCTGCTTCTTTACATTTATTCATAATCGTAGTAAGCGACTTTGATTTAAAGCCATGACACTCGTCACCTACTACTGCGCCAAATTGCTCAAACCATTTTGGCTGTAACTTATAAATTGATTGCCATGTGGATACAACAATCTCTTTATCTGTTTCTTTATCCCACCAGAATATATCCGATGCACGCAGTCTTCAAAGGCATTCCATAATCTGCAAAGTCATTGTACATCTGTTCAACAAGCGCATGTTGTTGGTACAATAATAAGAACCTCTTTATTATTCTCCTGGTGATTCAACAAATACCGTTGAACCATGCGTAAATAATAAGAGACTTGCCCGAACCGGTTCGGTGATATTAGCACACCTCTTTTGCGATGCAATCCTTCACATACTGCATCAAACTGATAATCTCTTATCTGTATTGGCTTGCCACGTGATTGCAATTCAAGCCCATCAATAAATTTTTTGATTTCTTCTAGGTTAATATCGTTCTGTGCATCAGGTCGACCATAATAATTGTTATGCTCAACTTCAACCTGATACTTACGTGGCTTGGCAAACTCATATAAAAACGGAAACAACCAACCGGCAGTTCCATCGTTTGAATATTGAATAAGCGGATTTTACCATCCCATACACGATTCTTATATGCTGGCATAAACTTATAACCAGGCACATAAAATGAAAAGAACTCGCTAAGTCGGCTAAGCTCATTCGCAATACCAAAGTCGCACGCAATATGCATGACCGAGTGATTCTTATTTTTAACTTTTAATACGTCCATAATTTTTATATATAATTTAAATAGGAGTCAGTAAATGGTGTATAGTCATAATGAATGGGATCCTCTTAAGGAGGTTATATTGGGAACGGCTCGTGGTATGTACTGGCCCGTGGCCGATGGTGTTAAGTGGGAGATTCTTCCTTCAGGTCAAAAAATACCTTCTCATATTATTGAACAAACAGAACAAGGTTTAACTGAGTATTCAAATAAAATGAAAACTTATGGTGTAATATGCTTCGTCCAAAGCCTCTAAACTATGAAACTATAAATGGTTTGGAGCTTATTCAACTCGAGATACTGTTCTTATCATTGGTAACAAAGTTATATATACACCTACTAGATTTAGATTCTATGGTATAGCAGGGTGAAACTACCGTATTATTCGTACCAACTCAGGAGAACGATCCACCGACATATTTCGACGCCGCTAATATTATTCGCTGTAATAGGGATATTTTATATCTCGTAAGCGGCACCGGCTCGCTCAAAGGTGGCTTATGGTTAAAAGAAACATTAGGCAAAGAATATAATGTACACATACTTACAGGTTTATATCAAGGCTCACATTTAGATTCAACTCTTGTACCAATTAAAGAAGGAGTTATATTAATAAATAAGGCAAGATGCTCCGAAGAACACTTGCCTGAATTTTTAAAGAAATGGGAATGTATCTGGATTGAACCAGATGAAATACGAGATATATCAAACGATTATAATATTGCATCAAAGTGGGTAGGTATGAATATTCTTACTATAGAACCTGGTGTTATTGTACTTGACCAAGATCAAACAAAGTTAATTAAAAAGTTTCGTGATATGAATTATACGGTTGAAACAGTAAGCCTACCATATGCAAGATATCTTTTAGGTGGTCCTCATTGCACAACTCTCGATACAGTACGTATAAATAGATAGATAACGCCAAACTTAATAGGAGAACACATGGCTTACCGAGTAACTAAAACCCATACTGGCCATATTTGGAATGCTGCTTATCCAGATCCTAAGCCATCAAATCAAACTGAATTTGACGCAATTTTTGAAGCAAAAAGTGTTTCGCAAATTTTATCTGAAATTAATGCATTAGGCTTAACTGATTGGGCAACTTATAAAGATGATATAACAACAGTTTTAAATGCAGCTGCAGTTTCAGAATCATTTGATGCAGAAAATCAAACTCTTACAGTCGTAAAAGATTGGCCATCAAAAGCATTGCACGATAAACATCAAGCATTTTTAGCGCAAATTGATTGGAATACAGTTACACCATTAATTGAAAGTGTTCTTACATCCGGTGTTGAAGTTTAACCACCAGCTTCAAACATTCGCCATTTAATCATATTGCCTATTGTTTGATGCCGCCATTTAATATTATCAACAATCTCGGTTAGCGTTTCAACTGTTATCTTCCACTGATCTATTTTTTGTTCTGATGCCTGTATATCTGTATCAGCATCATAATAGTAATCCATCTCACCCTTTAATACACGTAATCCTTCAAACGGATCGAAGTCCCAACCGTGTGCTTCAATCTGCTCTTTATTCATTTTGCCATTATAATATAGCCACTTTTGCTTTAGCAATACTTTTTGTTCTGCATGAGCACGTCTCAATGCAATTTTAGCTTCAGCAAGCAATGGCAAATATTTTGCGTGTAATACTGGGGATTGACGAGAAGACTCATCTAATGATGTATTATCGATCTTCGAGTCTTTTTCCCACATCTGTAGGATTTGTTCAAGATATTTCATAGTATTATTATAACGTATTATTTGGTGATTGTAAACGTTGTATATGCAAAAGTTATAGGAAATGTTATAAACTGTACGCCATCAACCGTAGACTGAAAGTTGATTGTGCCGAGGTTTGTAGGAAACGCATCTTTATATCGAATTGTATCAATCGTATTGTTATGACTACTTAATACAAGAACACTGATATCATAAAAGCTTTTATCTTGACTTATAATTGTATTGCCGTCAGATGGTGTTTGTTTTTCTTCAACTCCAACTGTAAGCCAATCATGCATTTCTTTATATACATTCATATTCTCATCAAGAATTGTATCAATTGTAAGTGTGCCATATTCTAGCTTATCTCCAGGAAGATACACATTAGAACGACGAAACGTTTGAATTGCAGGAGATACACTGACATCAGGATGTTGTACTGACTGTGCAAAGAATTCTAAGTTTTTGAATCTATCTCTATTTACAACTACTTTAAAACCTGTTGGCTGTAAAAAGTTTGTTCCTTCGAATTTTGAAACTGTAGTGGCCATATTATATCCTTTAATTACATGTCTATTTATATGAAAAAATGTGTATCTTTTTTAACACATCTATAAACTATTTTCATTTTGTTTGAAAATAAGTGTTTACAACTGTTAGAAGATAGTGTATATTGATAATATAAAGTAAATAAAGGAGACTACAAATGGGAACATCATCTATGATCGCCATTAAAAACGAAGATGGCTCAGTGACTGCATCTTATTGTCACTATGATGGTTATCTTGCTTACAATGGCATGATGCTAAAAGAATGCTATAATACACCAGAACTTGCTTCAGCTGTTGCAAACAGTGGTTACGTTTCTGCTTTGAATGAAGATCTTCAAGACAGTATTGACAAATCTGCAAACGTTGATAATCCAGTTGTGTATGAATGTTCTGATGAATACCTTCTTACAGGTTGGGAATATTGTGGAGCACAATTTCTTTATCTTTGGGATGGCGAACAATGGCTTTATTCTTCATTGAAAAATCATGGTTGGAATGAATATCAATTAGAATTAGAGGAAGCTTAATGCTAGATTCAAAAGAATACTTTGAAATGATGCTTGATTTGTGGGATGAAGATCACACTGAAAACTTAGCAATGATGAAAGTTTGGATGTCAAAAGTAATTGACGAAAGGGAGAATGTATAATGGCAGCTCGTGTATATCAAATTATGTTAACTAAAACTCAACGTGATGCAATCAATAAGCATGGTTGGGATCAAGTTGATGCTGGAAAAGCAAAAATGAATACAATGAATGAAGGCTTCAAAGGTTGGTTACCTCATTATCAACAATACTATAAGTTAGCTTATGAACTTAAATCAGATGATTTAGATGAAATATTCGAACTTACTAATCTTTGGAATGATCCTGAAAGAGTTGAGAAGTGTAATGATCGTGCTACATCTACATCAGTTGGTGATATTATTGAACTTGATGGCACTAAAATGTATATGGTTGATCCTTTTTGGTTTCACACGCATGCATGTATTTGAAGATGAAATTTCTGAAGATCGTATGGTTTCATAAAAAAGGGGCGCCGAAGCGCCCCAGTTTAGTAGTGTAAGGAGGGTTAGTTCCCTCCTTTTTTTTTATACTTAACTTACGCTAGGATGTTGTCCACGCGGAAGATACGGTAGTATTGGTTAGTTTTAACAGCTGCTAGTCCGTCTGCAGGAGTAGATCCTACGAATGGGTTAGATGCCATGCCGTATCGAGTTTTAAACCCGATTTTTGGCTGGAATGTGTCTTCCGCAACCGCACGAACCATAGTTAGTGGTACGTATGGGCAATAGAATACACCAGCGTCATAAGGGTTAGTACCTTTATAACCAACGTTTGCGTAATCAGCAGTTGCATATGGGTCAATATAGACACGCATACGACCGTTAAGAACACCAGCGAATGTGTTGCCTGTGTCATCAACGTTAAGGTTTGTGCTCATTGCTGGGCTATAGTCCAACATGCCTGATGCTGACAAAGCAGATGCTACGTCAGAAGAACAGATCATGAAGTTACCTTTACCACGTCTTGTTTCTTTAGCAATCGCATTTGATTCACGCTCTAGCTGCATGATCAAACCTTTGATCTTCTCAACTGACCAACGACCATCAGCATCTGTGCTAAGGTCAAAGATACCATTGATAGCTGTATTAGCAGTCAATGCACCAGTTTTGGCTTGTGAGTTGATTGTACGAATTACTTCGCGGTTGATTTCAGCAAGAATCTCAGTTGACAAGATGTTTGCTAGTTCTGTTTCAGCATCTAGGCCGTGAATGGCTTTAAGATCCTGAGCAAGTTCCAAGCTATATTCTGCTTTCAAAGCACGTGATTTTGCAGTCACAGTTGCTTTTTCAATGGTGAAACCCATTTCGTTGAAAGTAGATGATGGACCTTGACCAGAAGATCCAAGACCCTCAGCGTCTGCAGTTGACATACCGCCAGCAGTACCACCAGTTACACGTTCGGAGTCAAGTGAAGAGTCACCTGCAACGTTACCTGCAGTAGCATCAATTCCGCTAAGACCTGAAGGGTTAGTGTTTTCAGTTACAGATGAGTCACCTGCGTGACCTGTAAGAGCTTCGTTATAAAGCGCTTCAGTTGATGATGTTGCACCAGCACCGTAACGTGATTTCATTGCAAAGATAAGTCCTGTTGGACCAGTCATTGGCTGAACACCACATACGTCATATGCCATCATGTTAGGCATTGCACGTCGTACAAGTGAGATTAGAACTGGGTTCCAGTTAGCTGCAGATGATACTGCGTTGCCTGGGCCAGCTTCGTTTAGCATTCCAGCTTGCTCATTTTGTGAAGCAAACTCTTTTTCTTGGTTTTCAAGAACAACGGCAGTAACTGCACGTTTGTGTGAGTCCTTGATTTCAGTACCTTCATTCAGTACCGGAGCCCATTTCTGGGTTAGTTTATCGTAAGTTTCCATCTTTTGGAACTCCCTTAATAAGTTGGTTTACGTAGTGCTGTTAGGTAAGCAGCCATTGGAGCGGATACATCTCCGTCTTCATGTGCTACATCTTCAGCAATGTCTTCTGCAGTGTCTTTAGCTGGTTTTTTGAAATATGCTTCTTTGATAGTAGCAACTTTTTCAGCGAAAACTTCTTCACTTACAAAGTCTACATCTTCAGAAAGCTTAACTAGCTTTTCTACTTGAGTTTCAGCGAGGCCAGCGGCAGCTTCACGAATAATTTCGTAACGCTTATAGCTTTCTAGTTCCTCACGGATAGCGATGATGTCTGCTGTCTGTTCGTCCAATTTAGAGGCTTGCTCTGCATTAGCTTCTGACAACTCGTCAACTAGGTCAACTTTGGATTCTGGAACAGTAATATAAGACTCTGTAAATAGTGTCTGCAATTTGTCCATAAACTCTTCTGCGATTTCAGTGCGTAGACCGGACTGAATTGCAACTTCGTTTTCTTTCATCCAATTTTCAACTACGTAGTTCAGATAACCGTCAACCTTCTCAACCATTTCGGCTTTGAATGTGTCAACTTCTTCTGAGAGTTGAGCTGAATAATTTTCCTCGATGCGACTAACTTCTTCTGCTACTTTCGATGTGATTGCAGCTTCAAATATAATCGCGGCTTTGCCTTTGAATCCTTCAGACAATGTAGCTTCTTCTCCGATCAGGGCTTCCAGATCGTCGTTAAAGTCATTGGCTTCTGCTTGCGGTGCTGGCGCTTTTGTAGCGGCAGGTTTGATGGATTTCTCGCCATCAGACTTATCGCCTTTACGCTTCGCTGCTGTTTTACCAGCATTTTCTGCTTTATCTACAGATGCAATGGAGTCAGCTTCGGCATTTTTAGGATCGTGAGCTTCTTCAAACGTATTCTCGTCATCATTGAGCTCAATTTCCTGGTCCTGTACTTGATCAGTCATAATTGACTCTCCTATTTTGTTTTCAGTAACGAGAGGAAATTTTTGAATTCACGTACCTGCGTCTCATAAAGATCAGCACGAGGGGCTTTCTTAATTTCAGTCTCTATTCTTTCAATTTCTTGCGCTTCGATAATACCGTTATTCCATATCCATTCTACACCTTCCATTATTCCATTAACGAAAGCATTAGGTGCTGATGGATCCTGAACGATGTCAATCGTATTTAACTTAAAATCGTCTTTGACATACATAGCGTCATTTCTTGGCTCAAGACTTCCCATACCACGAGTTGATACACCTAATTGAACACCACCCTCAAGAAGACCTGAAACGATCATTCCCATTGGAGTACTCAAAATACGTGCCTTACCCATCACATTCTTACCGTCCATTTTTAGTTCGGTAATACGATGGGATACCTTATCAAGATTAATCGTTGGACCGTCAGGATGATTTAATTCACCCACCGCTCGTCCTTGATTAACTTGTTGTTCGACATATTCATTCACTGCGCCTGTTAATACTTGCAGTGGATATATGCGACCATTTCTATTCTTTCCGTCTGCCTGGGCAAAAACACCTTCGATGACATGTGACTTAGTACCGTCTTCTGCTTTTTCGACAATGCATTGCACATCGTTTTCTGTGAATTCAGTAATTAGTTTCATCGTTTTTTTCTCCCAGCCATTTTTACAAATTGCGTCATGGCTTTTTTTGCATCATTCATATTTCGAAACTCATCGAATTTTTCCATATCAATGTATGCAATAAAGCGGCCTTTTTCCTTATGAATCATAAGATCATATCCTGCAACCTTTTGGTCAAAAACATGCTCTCCTTGGGGCATTCCCCTTTTTCCTTTTTCTCTTAACATAGAAAAATTAATCATAAGTGCAACCTTTTAGTACTATGTGTTATTTATAACACTTTGAGTTTAGAGTTTAAATTAATTTTCGTCTTCTTCATCGTCAATTAATTCATCAACAGCTGCTTCAATATCTGCATCTGTGATTTCGTCATCTAATACTGCATCTTCAGCACCATCTTCTATTTCGGCTTCTTCGCCGGCTTCGGCTTCCGGGGTTTCTTCGGCTTCCTCGGTTTCATCAGCTTCTCCCGTTGCTTCTAAGTCGTCAAGTGTAATAGTCTGTGCTATACCGACTTTTTCTTGTTCGAGTGCATTGTGCAACCGATCGTTAATTTGATCGTTAAAAATTGCATTTGCTTTTTCATAATTCGCCTGGGCGATATGATCAAGCATATTCATTACATCTGCATTTGCTTGATCTGCGGGTTCTGCTACTGCTACATCATCTGTCATAATTTACTCCTCATCACTGACACGATTATCTTTTTGATCTGGTTCATCGGGTTCTTCCTTATCTGCTTGATCTTCAACTTGTTTGATTTGATCATCATCAAATTTAAGAACATTTTTCATTACCCATTCTTTTGAGAAGTAATCACCAACATACTGTTGTACTTGATCAAGTGATTGCAATTTCTCACGAAGTAGTTCTGCTTCTTTCAATTCTGTAAAGTGGTTATCCCTTACAAAGTCAAACATAATTTGGTTTGAAAGATCAGCCCAATCTTCTTCGGCAATAATACCTTTTAGGATTAACTGACGTTTTAACATTTCTCGGAACATCATTGAGAAACGCTTTCGAAGTCTATCAATAAACTTCTGAAATTTTAATTCATCACGAGAAATCTCGGTTGATCTGCCAAGACTAAACTGAGCTTCTTGTTCTAACCGATTGATAGGAACGTTTAAAGATCTATATAGTCTTTTCTGGAAGTAAACAATATCATCAATCTGTCCAAGGTTTTCACCGCCCGGTAGCGTACTAATCTCTGTACCCTTGCCGCCTTCACGACGTGGTAGCCAGAAATCTTCAAGCATTGACATATGTTTACGATCATCTTTGATTTCACCTGTTGCTGCATCATATACTAATTTGTTCCGATAGCGAGTCATGATTCCTTTCATGTACTCTTCGGATTTACCTTTAGGCATATTGCCAACATCAATATAGAATATACGACGTTCAGGTGCACGTGCAAGCCTGTAAATAACCAATGAATCTTCCATCATCCGTAGCTGATTGATTGGTTTAAGTGCTTTGTGCAAGTATGAAACAACATGCTTTTGAGAAGAATCAAGAAGTCCAGACGTTGTATAAATGACTGAATCTTTAGTTAGTTTTATACCACTATTCTGTTGCCCAGGTTTTTCTTGATATATGAAATACTCGTTTTGTCCTTCAATTATACTAGCGCCAGTAACAGGATCTTTCTTCTTAATTACTTCTTTAACTTTTCTGAGTTTAGCGGCGTCAATCGGACGGATGTCTTGAACGCCTGCTTTTTCATTTTTCGTCTACTATTAAGTGGTAGGCTTTCCTACCGTCAACATACCATGATCTAAATATATCGTGGCCAAGATCTGCAAAGTTTAGCATATAAAGAATAGCATCAAATTCTTCTTGCATTGTATTCTTAATTTTCTTAGACAATTCTGTTTTATCTAAGTCTAGCTTAACTGCAATTTCATCACCACCTGAAACTGACTCGTTTGTAATATCTTCAATAGCAGCATCAACTTCTGGATGCAATGCAACTCCACGATACTTTTGTATCAGGGTTGAATTGTCTTTCGACTTATCGCCATGAATATCGATATATTGACCGTAATGCGATCCAGAGGCGGTTACATATCCTGCACCGTCTTCGTCCACTTTTGGAACAATGGATCGTAAATTTTTATCTTTGGTTTCTTGTGTTTTGGATCGTCGAATCTCAAAACCAAAAAGCTTTAAACTATTATCGGCCATGCTTTATCCTTATTAGAGGAGACAGGGCGTTTCCGCCCTGCCTTATCTTATGTATACTACTATTAAGAAGTAGTATCTGACTCCCAATATTGCACTTGGAATTCAACAGTGAATCTTTCGATTTCATCATTGGATCCATATGCAAGATCAATTGGTGCCACGTTAGTAGGGAAACAACCCCTGAAGACATAAGACTTCAATACAGCCTCATCTCTATCTAACTGATCAACCAACAAGTCTGCTTGATAATCAATAGGATTAGTTAGACCAGTGTTTGCTTGGTGAGCATTTACACCGTTCATCCAACGTTCCATTGAATTGCGGACTTTAAAATCAGTGTCATTAATAATAGTTGGTGACCATGTGTCAAATGTACGGTCACCAGCAATTTTAAGTTGTCTACCACGGAAAGGTACTGTAACAATACCCATAATTGATCCAGGTAGCTGGGCAGCTTCGCAAAGGAAAGATGTAATTTCTACATCTCCGCCTGCATAAGCTGGGAAGTTAATTGTAGCCTTAAATAGATTCGGTCGTGCACCACCGCCTCGTAATTTGGCTTTAAAGTCGTCTACTGCGAGAACCATTGCTTTATCCTTTCAACCGCTCTATTATACCGTACCGACGACTTCTTCAAAGTCAACACCGGTTCTAACCGCAACAAAATTAAGTGTTACGAAGTTAATTGAACGTGCTGGTTTGATGAAGATCGAACATACGAATTCGTTTCTATCTATAACGGCTGCAGTATTGTTGCTTTCATCAGCGACAACTCGGAAGTCTGTAATACCTCGTCGACCCTGTACTTCCCGTAGGAATGGCTCAACAATGTTTACAAATTCTGCCCGAGTAAACTCGTCGTTGAATTCAAACATAACATTTCGTGCAGCAATGGCTATTGCTCTTTCGAGTACCAGGAAGAGGCGACGTACGTTAATACGGTCAAACGCACTTGGTCGAGCCATGTGTGTTTTATCACCAAATAGCAAGATGCCTTGCCCTGGAATGTTTGCAACTGGGTTAACACCATTTCTATAGAGTAGGTCTCGCTCAGTTTTGTTTGGAGTATATTTCAATGCTGTAACACCGAGATATGCACCACGTCGTTGTCCAGCTGGTGAGAACCATGCAGCGGCATTATTGTCTGATGCTGCCATGATGCCCGCTGTAGAAGACGCGGCTGGAATGCTGATGTATTGATCGTTATACTTATCATACACTTTGAGATAGTTATTATCACAGAAGAGATATGATCCAAATGTGAATGTTTTTGCAGTAGCAATAACGTCAGCGTTCGGAGTAGTTGAAGTAACAACATCTGATCGTGCAGGTGAAGTAATAACTACGCAGTCTTTACGTGTGCTTGATGCAATTGTGTTTAGATCGTTAACAACAGTTGTTTGATCTGCACGGCTAGTCATACCTGGAGCAATAAGGAAGTCGACTTGGATATTATCTTTGTCTTCGTACTTATCGAAACCAGTTGCATATTGACTTGTGGTTAATGCTGCTGAGTTAGCACCAGTTGTAAGTGAGATAGATTGTGCTGAATGAACAAAACCATTAGTAAAGTCTTTACCATCTGCTATTGCTGTACCAGCGTTTGCACTGAAGTCAGAATCGGTTACGTTACCGAAGCCTGCCATCCAGACATACTGTGATCTATCGTTAATGACGTCTAAAATGTAGTTGCTTGACCCGTCAGCTGTTTTGGCGTCATTCGCTGCAGATACAAATGGGAACGATTCAAGAATTGTTCCTTTTGTTCCAGTGAATTCACCGTCTTGGTCAACTACTACAACGTGCATTTCGTCTTTTGAAGCGCCGCGGTTTGCAGCGTAGTCTGATGTTATAGGTGCACCATCGAAATTGTTTTCGTAGGTCCATCCTGTGAATGCTACGTCTGAAGCGCTATCCACACCTTGTAAGAAATGAACTGCCAAACTATTACCAATTGCGCCTGGATATTTACCAATGAAGGTATGTTTGTCGGAATCTCTTGCTGCCAATTGGAAGTCAAAAGAATCTAGGTTCTTAATTCTTGCTGTGCCTGTTGCGCGTGCATCGCGTGCGTTATTACTTTCTGATCCACCCTCTGTTGCTTCCCGAACAACGTATAGCGAGTTAGCATACCTTAGAAAATATGCAGCGGAGTGAAAGTCGATTGTGTTC
>UEXL01000441.1_pt1 | contig 12740 bp, 9 predicted proteins | sample 1796671 | NCBI WGS metagenome assembly UEXL01 (sample SAMEA4772471, study PRJEB27181) | metagenome
ACACCTGACCATTGTGTTTCCCATGCATTCCAAATTGTACCCAATTGATTTTGGTTTGAAGCTGTAACAGCATCAAAGTTACCATCAACATTTATAACTAAGTCTGGAGCCTGTTCTGTTTCAAACCACTCATCACCACTAGGTGTTAAAGTAATTTTCCAACATACTCATAGATTAATGCTGACTGAATATTTTCTGGTCTTGTTGCATATGGTTGTGTTATAAAATCTTTTTCTGTATATGGTAATGTTAGTAAGTCACCAGTCTTCTGATAACCTGCTACGTTCTTGCACTATCTGTTGTAACTTTTTCTACTAACTTAGTAGCCTTCATTACACACTTAGGTCTTAACTCTCTATTTTCTATATCAATAGCAATCTTATAATCTGGGTGTAATACATCACCAACTTTATGTCCAGCAAATTATCTACTATAAAACCAGATTTAAATCTGTTTAATCCATTGACATCTGATATTTGTAAACACTCTGCATCTCTTTCTAATAGATTTAATGAAGTGTAATATTCTAAGTTTTCAATTCTGTTTGTAGTTTACCAATATCTTTCATGGTAAATCTTTGTGTTTGTTCTCTTGTTACTGTTACATCATCTGGTGTAAATGTGAAAGCAGGAACATCTATTGTTGCAAGTTTCATTGCATTATCTAATATCACTTGGTAATTGTGGGTCTTCAGCAGGAACACCATCTACTAATTTTAAACTCACCATCTGTTCCAATATACAATACAGACTTTCTAGGTAAGTAATGTTCGAAGTCACAAGTTAATGTTATTAATTTTTGGTGTATCTATTGCAACAGCACCTGTACCATCAAACTGTCTGTTTGTAAATCAAACGAACTTGCAGTTGCAGTAATTGTATCTATTGCAGTTAGTGTATCTGATGCACCAGCAATGTTTTCTGCTGTTGGTCTAAAGTCTAAACAATCTCTTAAATGAAATGTCCTGATGGTTTAGGGTCATCTGGGTCAATCTTTGTAGCACTGTATGTTGGTATGTCATCATAATTCATTTGACCACCAACAGAACTATAAGAATCTACACTAAAGAAATCTCCTGTACCATGTGAAAGAAATCAAATACTACTAGTAATCTACCTAATGGTTTTTCTGCACTAGACTTTCTTACGATTCTTGCAATGTCATAAAAGTTATCTCTTTGTCCTGTGTCTAATGTAAAGTTAGATGTTACTACTTTACTTCCAGCAGTTACAGTCGATACTGTTGATGTTGCACTAGATGATTCACCTGTAATTGTATCAGAGGTTGTAAAGTCTGTTGCACCAAATCCATTTGTTAATACATATTGTATTGGACTTGTTGTTGTAATAATTCTTGCCTCTGCACCAGAAGATGAACCTGTAATTTTTTCACCTCTAGTAAATGTTCCTGTAACTGTTCCTAATGTTAATGGAGCAGTAGCATCTGAACTTGTATCCTCTGAATCAAATACTGCTTGTAATCTAAATGCATCTGCACGACCTAAAGATATTTCTTTGTCTGTTGCTCTACATCCATAAGCACCATCTGCATCACTAGCAACTACTTTAACTTGTTTTGATAAATTCGTTGTTTTAAGTTTTGATGCAACACTTGACTTAACGATTGTTGCTATAACTTTTACTTTAGCAGCATCACCTAAAATAGTATCATCTGTAATTGTAATACTTGCTGTACCTGTACCAGATATCTTACCAGAAATAGGTACTAAATCTCCTTGTACACCTGTACCATCTCCAGCAGTTAATATAGACATTACATAATCTGCTTCAGCAAATCCACCAAAGACTTCATTACTTCCAGCACTTAATGTTACAACACCAGAACTGTTTGATGTGGCAACAAATTGTCTTCTGATTGTGTATGATGTATCACTTGAATTATTATTTGAATCTGTTAATAAAGTTTTAACTACAGTCTTAGGTAGTTTATATATTGCAACATTTTTTTCTGGTGATACTAATACTGCTTCTTTGATAGGTTCGATACCTAATTCAGTAGTACCATCTTCTTCTAATAGAATGTTATCGTTTGCATTTGCAAGACTAGCATCTGTGGCATTCAATGCAATTAAATCTGCATCTCTTACTTTTGTTAATTCAATATCTGCTGTAAAGTCTTGACCACTATCAGCATCATCCATAAACATTTGTCTTGTTTCTGAAAATGCTCTTGTAGTAACTAAAGTAACTGTTAAATCTGTGTTACCAGAATTTTCTATAAATCCACTTGTTTCAGCTGAATCTGATGCAATTAATTTTTCACCAGAACTAAATGTACCAACAACATTTGTTAAACGAACTCTATGGCCTTCAGCAGCACTTGTATCTGTATCAAAAAGTAAACCTGTTGCACCTGATGTATTACCTGTTACTTAATTTACACCTGTTGAATGTGTTGCAGTTAGTAATGGACTTGGTGTATCACTTAATGTTAATACAGTAAATGTACGAATATCAAATAAGATGATGCTTTATATACAGCATCTGTAGTACCAGATACACCTGAATCATATTCTAATGCTCTTACACGAGCAACACCTATAACATCTTCTGTAGATACAGTTCCTCTGTAACTGTTGCACCAGAATAATTTAACTTCTTTGTATGGTGTTGTTTCACCACTTACACTACCAATGTCTGGTGTGTTATATAAGTTTGTAATTCTAACAAAGTTACCTAACTCTAAGTTAGTAACTCCAGCATTAATTGTTGTAAAATCTCTTGCCTTATTTAAATCTTTAAATGTTGTTCCTAAAGTTTGATATTCATATCCTCTAACATATGCCTTACCAGCAGAACATGATAGTGCAAGTAAACTTTCAGAAGCAGTTCCACCATCATCTGTAGGATTACCACTTGTATATGCACCTGTAAATTTTTACCTTGTACTGTGTTAGTTATACTTTCTCTTACACCAAATAAAAATGGTTTAACTGTATAGTCACCTGATTCATCATGTGTTCTTCTTGCAAGTACATCTCCTAATACTGAATATTCTGTTGCTCTTGCTTTAGAAACTAAAGTACCACTATCTATTCTCATCATTTCTATAAACTTAGAATCCTCTGTAGATGTTGTTGAAAGTTTAGCAAGTGTTAAACTAATTTTTAATCTGTGTGCTCCTTTAGCAGCATAGTTAGATGAACCTCTAGAGTTATCTGTAAGTGAACCATCTTCCTCTGGTGTTACTAAAGTTTCTGTAATTGTTAAACCAACTCTTGCTGTTTCTGTAGCAGAGTTTGAACTTAGTAATAATGTTTGTCTATTTACTTTTACAAATTGTCCTCTGATATAAATGACACCATCTTCTATCGTTGCAGATGAACCTGTTGCAGATGCATCTGTTGCAAATGTAGTTGCCGATGCAACACCACTTGCATATCCTGTAGTATGTGTAATTGCTTTATCAGCAGTTATGTTTTCACCATCACTAAAAGTTGTTGATGAATTATCTGAACCTGTTTTATAATAGTTAAGATATAGTATAGGTTGTGTTGTTGCAGTTGCAGCTTGATATCCTATGACATATGCTTTAACACCAGATGTAACTCCTGTAATTGTTACAGGATTTGTTGCATCGTAAAATTGACTTGGGTCTATTTCTTCACTTGCAAAAGTTGTTGCAAGTTGTAATGTTGGAAAATCATCTGAATAACTTAACTGGCCAGGTATAACAATACTACCCTCTTTGAACATGTGATTACCATGTCGTTCTACTTGGTTTTGTAAAATAGATTGTAGTTGAGTTAACTCTCTTGCTTGAATTGCAAAGCCTGGTCTAAAGAGTACCTTATGAAAATTATCTGCCTCATCAAAGTCATCATAATATGGTGAAACATTTAAATCTGTTATTTGTGCCATATTCTAAAACTCTATGATTAATTTAATGTCTTCTGTTTGGTCTGAATCCCTTTGTATAGGTTTTCTATTTTCTAAGTAAACTATGTTACCACTATCTGGTTGTAACTCTGGGTTAGCATAACCTGATGTAGTAGACAATGTATTATTATTTGCAAGAGTAATTGTTTCGGAATCACTTGATGGTGTAAATGTTGCAGATGATGTTGCACCTGTGATTACATTCGTACCAGTAAATACACTATGGTCACCTGTTGTACTATTAGTACCAAAGTCACCAAATCTTTCTTGTTGGAAATATAGTAAACTTAATGTAGAATCATATTCTACTACTTTACCTACAGCACCTGTTGTTGCTTGTGTAATTTTTTCATCTACTTCAAATGTGCCACTTACAGATGAAGCCTTAACTACGAAAGTTTGTCTTCGTGTAGATGCAGTAGCAACTGTTGATGTTCCATAATTGGTTGGGTCAACAACAAGTCCTACTTGTCTAAAATCGTTTGATGTTGTAATGTCATCATTCTCTGCTTGTGTTAATGTTGTAGCAGACATTACATAGTGTCCACCTAGTTCAACAATTGCACTATTACCATGACCATTCTTAGGTGAGATAACTACTTCAATAGCTCCACCAGAACCACCGATTGCAGATGCACTTGTTAAAGCAGCATCAGAGAATGTGTAACCAGAACCTAGATTTACTGTACCAAAAGTATATCCTGCTCCACCAGCATGAATTGTTGTATCTGTACCAGCAGTCAATCCGAATGATTGTATTGCATTACCTGATACTGTAATTCTTATAATTGCACCTGATGATGTTCCAGCACTAGTACCGTCACCATAGACAGCAGCATAGTATGTTCCATTAGTATAACCTGTTCCTGCAGTAATTTTTAATGATTCAATCTTACCATCAACAGCAGCAGCACTAACTGTACTGTCATCTGATATTGGTATAAAATCACTTGTTAAATATTTTGCAGCTTCAGAAGTTGTAACTTGATACATGTATTTTAATACATATCCACCTAACTCGAATGGGGATGTTGATGTGGATGTAGGTTCAGCACCAGAATATGCTGTTCCACCATTATTATCTAAAACTTTATAAACTCTATAATCAGAAGTCATAAAATAAAATGTTGAATCATATAGATTAGACGCACCTGATGTTGTTGTACTTGATGAAGATATGTTATCATCATACATATCGTATGTTGTTCCATTGGCCCAAGCTCTTCTTGGTATTGCATATGTAATATCAGATGATGTTACATTCTTTGCAGCCAACATGGAATCCCATGCATAAAATTCTGTGTCTGTTGGACTATCACTAGGTGTTGGTGGTGAAGAATCACTACCCCCTGTTGTTCCTGATGTATAGGCAGTTGCCTTTCCTACAAATAGATAGTATGTAGATTTGGATGCCTCTGAAAAGCTCTCAAAGAATTGAGTAGCATTGTGTTGTCTAAATTTTTCTGTTATGATTGCTGACATTTTTAAATTCCCATTCTTTCATTTATTTATACAAGTTATATCTAACATTATTTAAAATGTTATACCTGTTGCTCCTTCTAAATCTATATTATCTCCAGCATGTGCTGCTGTGTCTAATACTAGAAATCCATGTGTATCATCTGTTGCATCTTCAAGAGCAATATCACCAGTAGAACGAACAGTTATTTCTGCCGGCATAACGATTGGTGTATACCCATATTTAGACTTATAGCTTGTGTCATTTTGAGAACTTAGTCTAAAGTTTTCTCTTGGTGTTTGTCCTCTACTTCCTATGATGTTAAATGTTTCCATAGCAAGAAGTGGTTGGTCTCTTAATTCTGATTCGAATGTCACAGCATATCCAGCATCTTCATCATATGGTGTGATTGGGTCTCCTGCTATGTCTGTAGATAATGTGACACCACTACCATCCATAAGAATGACACCATCACCATACTCTAATTTAATTCTATCATTTGCTGTTGTGGCAAATATATCTTCCATAAGAATACCCACCTGCCTCACTTAAATTATCACTTATAATTTTATCATTAATTGAAGTAGGGTCGTTGTCCTCTGATATCAATACACCTGTTTCTTCTAATATAAATGTTGCTCTTTCTGAACTTGTTGATACTGTTTTAACATCTTGTTCTAATCCAATAGGTACAACAAATCCTAAATCATCTGTATCAGGTTCTATTACTAATTTAAATCCAGCATCACTACCAGCTATATCTGTTCCATTTAAAACTATGTCACCCTCATCTTCTACAGTAACTATTGTTTCTTTTGTATTCTGTAATATTTTAAATCCAGCATCTGTTTGAGAATTATCTGTACCATCTAATAATAACTCACCATCATTTTCCATAACAATAGAATCTACTATTCCTGTTACATCAACATTGTCTGTATCATCTGCCAAAGTAAGTTGACTTGGTCTTAATATATGTTCAAATGTTATTGTACCAAACTCATCAAAAGTAAGTGTAGTATCATTGTCATCATCACTAAACAATATTTTTTCATTCTCATTCATAATCATATCTGTAGGTACAGCAATTCTATTTGCCTCTGCAAGTAATCTACCTGTGCCTGGTCGACAACCTTCTAAACATATACTGCCTGTATCATCTTCTAAAGTAAAGAATACGATTTCATCAAATGGTTTAAAACCATCTAATACTAAATTGTCTGTGAGATTACCAGTACCACTTTCTAATACGATACCACATGAATCTCTAAATGGATGTGTTGCAAGATGTAACAGTACATTGTCTTTCACTCTTGATATTGGATTATTACTAATCTTAATTTCTCTAGAATGTATAATTGCTCTTTGACTATTTCCACCAATACCTTGTGCTGATTCAGATGCCATAATTCCACTACCAGTATCTCCTGTAGCAGTTTCGTATTCTATACCATCTCCAGCATTTGTTGAAGAACCATCTGTACCATCTAATACAATATTAGCATCATGGTCACCTATACCAACAGCTGTTCTGTGTGATATTTTTACATGTTCATCAAATAGTGTTTCGAATGTAGAAGCAAGTTCTGGTGAGAATGTTGTTGTATCACCATCATAACCAGCAACTCCAGCAGCAGTGGTTGTAACTCTAACAGAAATTTGTGATGCAATATTTACTTTACCAAATGGCATAAATCCTGTTGGATGCACTGCTCGTTTTAATTCGTTTAGATATGTTGATAATGATTCACCTACTCTAACCTCATAAGAGTAATCTTGATAGTAGTAAGAATCTTGTAATCTGTTTAAGTCTTCACCAACTAAACTTTGAATACCACTGTAAGCACCAACCTCTGTTTTTTGTGTACCCACTGCAAGTGTTCCTGTAGAAATATCTGCAGATACAATCGTTGCAGTTGCTCCACCTGAATCTGTAATTGTTACATTATCTTTTGAGAAATCTATTGGTTGTTCATTTATGATATCATCGGCAGCATCTGTAGATGAACTGTCTGTTGCATTTAAAACTATATTGTCAAATGAGATATCTTCTTCAAATAATATTTTATCATTATCTTCTTGTACTAATACATTACCTAAATCTTCTGTACTTATTCTATCACCCTCATCACCTGTATTACCAGATTCCATAACAGCAAAATTTGTTGAACCTTCTTCTTGATATCTGTTTATAACTAATGGGTCACCAACATTGTGTGGCACTCCACCATCTATGTGTCCATGTTCTATAATAATTCTTCCACCAGATATGTTTGGACCATCTGTTGCACTTCCTAATGTTTGACCACTTTCTTGTATGAGTACATGTGTTCCATTATTTCTTCCTGTGGCATCTTCTAAGAGTATACCATCATCACCTGTTTTACCATCTGCATTAATTACTATTCTATCATCAACACCATTAATAATTGTTGGTCTTGTAAAGAGAAGTAATGAATTACCCATACCAGAATGATTAGTACAATAGTAATATAATTGTGGAGCATCTGCAGCTACTTCTATCTCAATAAAAGAACCTGTTGTTCCTATTGGTATAGTTGTAGTAGAAGATTGAGTTACACCTGTTGTGTATGCAGTACCACCTGTTGTACTTCCAGCAACTGAAACTGATTTAAATAATAGTTGATGATTTGCTGTAGTATCTACATTGTATAATGAACTATCAGATGTATCAAATCTATAAGTGTTACCTCTTGCTAAACCTAGTCTTGGATTTGCAACTCCATTGATATAAAATATGTTTGCAGTATCAGTAGAGTTTCTTCCAACAGTTACTTTAAATATTTCTTTGTGTTTGTTGGTGTAGTTGTTCCTGTTGCATTGATTAAGAAATTTTTACCATCATCAAAATCTAATACATCTTCTAAAAGAATACCATGAGGTTCTGATTCAGAATTATCTTCTAATGTTATACCCTCGTTTGTTATACTTGATGCCTCACCATCTGTTCTAATTACATTTTCAAATGTTGTACTTAATACTTGTGTCTGCATTCCAACCTGATACTGTTCCTGTGTGTGATGTTAAAGTATTACCAGATGCAAATGTTCCTGTAACATCTTTTAATACAAAGTGAGCTTGGAATGTTGCATCTGGTGGATTACTAGAATCTAAATCAAAACTACCATCTTTAATTTCTATACCATTTGCTCTACCAATGTCTGTTGTATTTGCTTTAAGACTTGCACTTGTACCAGATGTACTTGTAACTGATACAGTAGGTAATTTAGAATAACCATTACCACCATCAGTTACTTTTACTTTTCTAATTGATGTAGCTTCTGCAAGTGTTCCAAATGTGTCTTCTTCTAAAACAAATAAATTATTGTTTGTAAATTCATCAGCAGTTTCTTGTACTGTATCTGTTAATAAATTATGACCAGCATTTGCTGTACCATTTGTACTATTTAATAATTTATTAACAGAGTTACCTTTTATTACATGAGGTATACCTGTTGTTGGTGCTGTTGTAAATGTTAATGTTGTACCACTCCATACAGTATCTCCAGCAATATCTGTTGCACTTAATAATATACCATCACGATAAACTTTAATGTCATCTGTATTAGCATTTAAAGATGTAAGAGTAAATTCTGTTGTAGAAGAATCTGGTGTAATATCTTCTTGAATTAAATTACCATCTTCTAAAACAATTTCAAATGGTACTAATGAAGAATCTGTTCCAGCTTCTAATGTAATTGTATCTGTTGTAATATCTGAATCATCTAGAGTACCTGCCTCTTGCAAGATACCACCACCAATCATACTGACAACACCAGTCGCAATACTAATATCTGTATCATTTGAATCAGAAGTAAATGATACTACATCTCCTACTTCATATAAACTACCACCATCATCTACTATGACATCACTTACCGACCCTGTTAGAATATCCTCTACAACGACTTCTGATACACCGCTTCCTAGACTTTCGATACTGAGTGTATCTAATATAGTATTCAGTATTCCATCGTTTGTAACAGTGCTTGTGGTGATTTGAGATGATACTGTGAATGTTACATCTACATCTCTTGTACTTGATGTTGCTGTAATTGTTTCACCATCTGTAAATGTACCTACTATATTTTGTAATTCAAATTCTGTAACTGCAAAGTTTCCTTGTGTAAAGGTAGATGAAGATACAACAACAGCAGTTGCACCAGATGATGCTCCTGTGATAACTTGATTGATTACTTCATCACCAGATATATTGGCAGAAGCAGAAACTCTTAGTAAAACTTTTTCTGTCCATTTACCATCAGATGCTCTCATCATTCTTTCTGTTGGATAAACTATTTCTGGTGTTTCACCTAAGAAAGCTTTGAAGAATAATTCGTGACCTTTTGATGTTCCTTTGGCAGTATATAAGTCTTTGATATTTTTTATTAACTTTCTTTTGGATACGCCCGTTGCTAATGTTTCGGGTATTGCGTTCATAAATTGGTCACGCATCTGGTCTAAGAAATCGTAGATAGTATTATCTACATTGGCATACTCTAAAAGTTGTTGAATGTTCTGTACAGGGTTTGCACGATACTCTGACATAACACCTGTTGCACCAGATGTTCCACCTGTAAAAGTTTCACCTGTAATAAATTTTTGTTGAGAAGATATGTAAAGATATTTGTTTCGACCATCTTCTACTAATACTGTTGCAGTTGCTTTAGATGTTGCACCTGTAATGGTTTCACCATTTACAAATAATCCTGTAGAACCTGTTCCTGTTTCAGTAACAATTCTATTCTCATCTTCTTGTAAAATAAATTCTAATGTATTAGTTTGTTGTCTTAAATAATCTAACTCACCAGTGTAAGTAATTCTACCTGCCTCTAGGTATTGATAATAATGTTTAAGGAATCTAACAAACTTAGGATGTTCCGATTGTACAAAATCAGGTACTTGCCCCTCAATGAGTGGTGATAATTTAGTGACTAGTTTTGAATCATTCTTTGCCATTCATCTAATACGCCGAACTTGTTGGTGTAGATGAAGGCGTTGATACAGTTGTGGTTGATGTTGTGCCTGTTGAAGTAACAGTATATCCTACACACCTGTAGTAGCTTGTGCATCAACAGTTCCACCTGTTGTTGTGTTAACTAAATCTATTTCTAATATTTGATTCCTCACTGGTATCACATCATTTGATTTTGGAATTGCTGTTATACGAATTTGTGTTGATGATGCACCATCTATATCTGATACTGCAGAAATTAATAATGCTGTTGTACTGATTGTTCCATTAGTATAATCTACTGTTCCTGCGGCACTGTTTAAATATGTTCTAACTGCGCCAGTAGATAAAGAATAAATTCTCAAATTACCAGAACCATCATCATCAAAAAAGTATTCTGTTTCTGTACTGTTATCTAGATAAAATCCTGTAGATGAAATTACTCCACCTGATGCTGTGTTATAACCTGTGTAGGGATTATAGAATGCATTATTAAAATTAATATTATATGATGAAGATGATGAAAATGGTGTAAAGAATTTACCCATAGTGACTGTGGTTGTATTATTTAATATAGATGTATCTGTATCATCAATCAACCCTGTAAGTTTAGAATGTCTAAATGAACTATTAAATTCTTGCAAGTCACTTGAATTATAATTAGAAATAGTTGTAGATATTAAACTTGCTAACTCATCTTTAGTAGATGTTGTTGCAGTTGAATCATAATTAAATGAAACATTTAAAATTAGATAAGTTGTTTCTGGGTCTACAACCACTGGTGTAATTGAAGCAACTTTGAATGGAGCAAATGCTGCAACCAAGTTACTTTTTTGTACAGTTGTTAAATTTTCACCTGTAGTAGATTTAATTGAGATAAACACTTTACCATATTCTGGGTTAGATGATACACCTGTACTTGTATCGTAACTACCATCTTCTCCACCCCAAACAGAAACTGCCTGAGTGTTTGCAAATAATTTTTTAGTATATGTTTTATAATCATCTACTGTTACACATCTACCTTGAGCTGCATAATCTAATGGAGCATTAATTTTTATTGATTGTATTGTTTCTGGATTAGAACCACCAGTTGCATTTGCAACAGTTGTTACTGTAATACCTGTGACACCATCAATACTTGAAGGCGAACTAAAAGATGAGGCTCCATTTGCTAATGTTTTATTTGTAACTACATATTGTAGTTGTACAATATTACCATCTGATAAAGCTTTACTAACTGTACCATCACCAAAATAAACTTCAAAAACCACTATCAGTTTCTTGTAAATAGTAAACTGTACTTGATGAAGATAGTTGTGTTATATCTGTTGCTTTAGTATAAGTTGTAGTTGTTGTATCAGATGCTGATGTTTGTATTTTAACTGTTAGTGTTGAAGTGTCTGCTCTTGCATCTGTTAATAAAAATCTTTGGTCTACATCAGAAGTATCTACTGTATAAGATGATGTAACATAAGTACCCTCATAAATTTTTACACTATCAAAAGGAACAGAGGTAGCAACTCTGTATTACTTGCAGTCACATCTGCAATCGTAACAAACTGATAATCTACACCATCAATACTAGTTGTAAATGCTGTACCAGATGCCATAGTTTTAGTTATGGAATCTGTTGATAAACTTATATTGATTGTGGCATAAGGTGCTCTTGATGATGTTGTTTCATATCCCAATGACTTGGCATGATACTACACTTGAACGAAGTGATGCGCTATCTAAGAACATTTCATTTGCCAACATGTTAGCATTGAATCCTAAGTAGTGAGTATTGTATGCAAGAGTATCTAATAAAATATTCATACCAGAACCTTCAAAGTCATAGTCTTTAAATTCGTTCTGTGCCTTTAAAAATGTTTTAAGATTAGTTTGATATTATCAAAGTCTAATTCGGTTACTCTTAATCTTTTATCATTTGCCATTATCTTAATTTCTCTAACATGACTGATAGTCTACTAGTTCTGTGGGTGCGTTAACTACATAAAATTCTATTGATACATTATAGATATTTCTATCAAATCTGGTAAAGCTCTAACTGATACTAAACGACATCTTGGTTCAAAGTTTTGTATAACATCTTCTATCTTTCTTGCTATAACGGCAGCGATTATTGGTGTCATAGGTTCAAATAACATATCTCTAATTCCACCAGATATTTCTGGGTGAAATGGTTTTTCAAAATCATTTAGTTGTACAAGATTTCTTAATGACCTTTAACTGCTTGTATATCAGTAATTTTATTGACATCAGAACCCACAATTCTTTTAGTAAAGAATAAATCTAAATCAGAATACTGTCTGCATTACGACTGATATCATTTTGAGCTTGTGCATCTTTATATGCCGACATTAGAAACCCCTAGTTATTTAATTATTATTTATAAGAGATT